>Ga0209515_10000324_pt1 | contig 90023 bp, 96 predicted proteins | sample Subgroupgradi54m_FD_187454 | JGI IMG/M metagenome (GOLD analysis project Ga0209515, IMG submission 187454) | Subsurface groundwater microbial communities from S. Glens Falls, New York, USA - GMW60B uncontaminated upgradient, 5.4 m (SPAdes)... ...
TAACTGGGGCAGTAACGGTTCGATCTTCCGCCATTGCTTGACGCTTAAATACGTCGCTCGACTCACCGATCACCTCCGTCAGTCCTTTATCGTCAATCACTTATGAAGACTTGTGAAACCACTTCTAGTCAAAATGAGAAATCCAGAATATAATCAAAAAAATTTCCAAGATGCGCGTCGGAACCGGGCTTTCTGAAAATATTTCGTTGGAAAAAGCGATGTACGAAGCGAGCACCCAGGCGCTCGAGCGCTCGGGGCTTTCCAAGGCCGATACCCTCCTTATTTTCTCCACCTTTGGAGAATCCAACCGATGGTCATCGGTCTTGAAGAAACTCAAGATCTCCTCCGGGGCAAGCCGAATCGTGGGAAGCTCAGCCTTTGGCGTCCTGACGGAGCGCTCGGAAGTCGAACAGCGCCCGAGCGTGGCCGTGATGGCCTTCGGCGGTGCGAGTGAAAGCCTTCATCCCTTCCTCATCCCCCACCTTCAAGAGAACAATTTCCGGGCGGGAGTGGCGCTCGGCGAATCCTTTCGGGAACGGGAGTTCGATCCCTCCCTTGCGGTGATCCTTCCCGACGCTTTCAGCTTCCAGCACGGGGCCTTCTTCGACGGTTTTGAATCGGAAGGGAACTTCTGCGCGCTCATCGGGGGCTGCGCCTCGGAGGCCGGCGGAGAAGACAAGGCCCTTCAATGGAAGGAAGACCAGATCACCTTTGATTCTGTTTCCGGCCTCGCTTTCGCAAAAAATTTTGAGTTTGAAACCGGGATCACCCAGTCCTGCCAGCCGCTCGGCGACCCCTTTCAAGTGACCCGCTCGCAGGGAAACGTGATTTTCGAAATGGAGGGCCGCCCCGCTTACGACGTTTTCCTCGAACAAATCACCCAGCTCCACTTTGAAGACACGCGGGAGGTTTTTCACCGGCTCTTCCTTGGCCTTCCGATCGCCAGTTTCCAGACCGAATTCACGCGGTCCCGTTACCTCGTCAGAAACATCATGGGCGTGAATCCCCGGAAGGGTGTCCTCTCCTGCGCCTCCCAAGTGGAACAGGGAGATTACGTCACGTTCGCGGTGCGCGATCCCCTGCGCGCCAAGCAGGACCTCCTCCTGATGCTCGAGGACCTTCAGCAAAAAGCGGACGGCCGCGAGCCGGTGTTCGGTTTTTATTTCAACTGTTGCGCCCGGGGTGTCTCGCTCTATGGAACCAGCGGGGAAGATACGGCCCTCATCCGCGAAGCCTTTCCCGAACTGCCCTTGATCGGCTTCTTCACCTTCGGTGAGATTGCACCGATGGATTACGTGAATCACCTCCATCATTACTCGGGGATTCTCTCGCTCGCCTTCCGGAAATGAATCAGGCCGATCCTTATTTTTATCATTACCTCTTCGTCGCTCTCTTCGCAGGCTTTGCCGTGGTCTTTCCGATCCTCCCGATCGTCCTGGCCCATTTCGTGGCGCCGAAAAAACCCTCCCCGCTCAAGCAAATGCCTTACGAGTGCGGCATGGAGCCGGTGGGAGATCCCTGGGTCCAGTTCCGGGTGCAGTATTACATCTATGCACTCGTTTTCGTCGTCTTCGACGTGGAAACCATCTTCATCTATCCCTGGGCCGTGGGGTTCAAGCAGTTGGGGCTTTTCGGATTCATCGAAATGGGAATCTTTCTCGCCGTCCTCACCGTGGGATTGGTCTACGCCTGGAAGAAAAAAGCGCTGGAGTGGGATTGATGGCCTTGGCTCAAAACCGTTCAACGGTGGATGACGGCTTGAAAAGCGAGCTCCGGAAAAAAGGGATCGTGGTCACCACGATCCAGGAGCTTTATAACTGGGGCCGGCGCTCTTCGATCTGGCCGCTCCAGTTCGGACTCGCCTGCTGTGCGATTGAAATGATTGCCACAGCCTGCGCGCGTTTTGACATCGCCCGTTTCGGCGCCGAGCTTTTCCGCGGCTCGCCGCGCCAGGCCGACATGATGATTGTCGCCGGGACGGTCACCAAGAAAATGGCGCCCCAGATCGTCCGGCTCTACAACCAGATGCCCGAACCCAAATACGTCATCACGATGGGCGCCTGTTCGATCGCGGGCGGGCCTTTCATCGACGGCTACAACGTGTTGAAAGGAATCGACCGTTATATTCCGATTGATGTTCACCTTCCCGGCTGTCCGCCCCGGCCCGAGGCGCTCCTCTGGGGGCTCACCCAGCTTCAGAAAAAAATAGACCATCAGGAAATCGAAAAAGTGGAATGGTATCAAAAAGGTCTCAAACGGGAATTTCCGATTCCGGAGTTCGGACCGAAAGGACTCATTCCAAAATTCAATCCCGAAGTCTGGCGGCCTGAGACGGCGAGCCATCGGCGTGAGCGCTACGGCGATCCGGTTCTCCTCGGAAAGAAAATGACCGCGCCGAAATTCGAGACCTTCGGCGATCCGCAGGTCAAAGTGGGGACGGTATGAACACAGCTGAAATCAAATCCCTTCTTGAAAAGAAATTTCCGGGCCTCGAAATTAAAATCATCAATGACGGCTTGGTCCTCAAACCCGAAGACCTCCCGCGCGTCGCGAAGCTCCTCAAGGAATCGCCTGAATCCAAGCTGGATTACCTCTCGCTCATCACGGGTGTGGATTACGTCGAGTTTCTCGAGTCGGTTTACCACCTTTATTCGGTGGAAAAACGCGTGGGCCCCGTCGTCCTCAAGGTGCGCGTCCCGCGAACGAGTCCTAAGATCCCCTCTCTGGTCCCTCTTTATCGTGGCGCCGAGTTCCAGGAGCGCGAGGCCTACGACATGATGGGCATTGTTTATGAAGGCCATCCGGATCTGCGCCGGATTTTCATGTGGGAAGGCTTCGAGGGATTCCCTCTTCGAAAAGATTACGTCCCTGAAGATGAAGACGTTCTCGAATGGGAAGACGTGGAGTGGCTTGAGCGCCACGGCGTGAAAGTCCCCGAGGAATACAAGGCCTTTGCCCAACAATTGAAAGCCGCGGGCAAAGAGGCGCGAGCCACGCGTCCCAAGCCGGGGGCCGAGGCCTGAGATGACGGATTCGCTCCTTCAGGAAACCGAGACGTTGGAAGTCAATCTCGGTCCGCAGCATCCGAGCACGCATGGCGTTTTCCGGATGAATGTGAAGCTCGACGGCGAGACGATCGTCTCCTTGAAACCCGTGATGGGTTACCTCCATCGCAATCACGAACAGATCGCGGAGAATATCTCCTATCTCGGCTCGATGCCCTACACAGACCGGCTGGATTATTTCAATTCCATGTCGAACAATTTCGCCTACGCGCTCGCGGTCGAGAAACTCGCCAAGATCGAAGTCCCCGAGCGGGCTCAATATATCCGCGTCATCATGGCCGAGCTCACGCGCCTCGTGAACCACGTCTCCGTGACCGGCTTTCTTTTGAACGACCTCGGCGCTTTCTTCACGCCGGTCCTCTACGCTTTTCGCGAGCGGGAGAAAATTCTCGACGTCTTTGAAGAGACGGCGGGTTCCCGGATGATGTGTAATTACTTCCGCTTTGGCGGCGTGAAACTGGATCTTCCGCCCGGCGTCCTCGACCGGATCCGGAAGATCGTCAAGGAATTCCCGAAGTTTCTTGATGAATTCGAAGGTCTTCTTACCCAAAATGAAATCCTTTGTATGCGCTGCCAAAAGGTCGGCGTCCTCCCCTTTGATCTCGCTTTAAGCGCCAGCATCACCGGGCCCATGGCGCGCGCATCGGGTGTGAACTATGACATTCGCAAAGTGGACAATTACTCCATCTACAATCGCTTCAAGTTCAAAGTCCCGCTCGGAAAGACAGGCGATGTTTACGACCGTTTCATGATCCGGATCCTCGAGATGCGCCAGAGTGTATACATCCTCGAACAAGCCCTCAAAGAAATCCCGGAGGGGCCGGTCTTGAATCCCAAGACCGCCGCGCTCGCCAAGGCCCCGCGCAATTTCAAACCGCCCGCGGGCGAATCGTACGGCCGGGTTGAATCGCCGAAAGGGGAACTCGGGTTTTATCTTGTGAGCGACGGGACGCCACAGCCGTGGCGCTATCACGTGCGGGCCCCGAGCTTCGTCAACCTGACGGTCCTCGAAGATCTCTGCCTCGGTCACAAGGTGGCGGATGCCGTCGTCATCCTGGGAAGCATTGACATTGTCCTGGGAGAGGTGGACCACTGATGCTGGGCGTCCTGCGTGGAATGGGAATCACATTCAAGAATTTTGTCACAAGCTACCTCTTCCCCCGCAGAGCGGATTCACTGGACACTGCGGGAATGGTGACGGTCCAGTATCCGGAAGAGCGCCTGCTGGAAAAGGAACGGTTCCGCAATTTCCCTTTCCTCATTTATGACAAGACACCGGACGACCTCCGCTGTGTGGCCTGCGACATTTGCGCCAAGGAGTGTCCGCCGAAATGCATTTACATCGTCCGCGAGTTCGACAAGGACGGGAAACCCCTCAAGCGGCCGGCTGTTTTTGACATCGATCTCACGGTCTGCATGAATTGCGGGATCTGCGAGGAGGCATGCCCCTTTGACGCCATCTTCATGGACCACGAATTTGAAATTGGGGGGGCGGAGCGTCAGCAAAGCTTGGTCTACCATAAGGACCAGCTCTTGAAACCCGCGACCTACTTCGCAAAGATCCGGCCGACGGACCACGCAACCATTGAAGAAAAACGCCGCAAGGAAGCCGAGAAAAAAGCGGCGGCGGCGAAGCAGTCCTCGCAGGGGGCCGCGCAAACCCCTCCTCCTCCGCCGCCGGCGGTCCCACCAAAATCCCCTCAACCCAACGCTTGATCATGGACTCCCTCTTCGTCAATTTGAAAAAAGGACTCCTCGATTTCCTGTCTTCTTTTCTTCCGGCGGACTTTGTGATGATCGCCTCAGCCCTCGTCTCGATCATCGCCATCGCCATCCTGGGGCCTTTCACCATGATGTACCTCACGTGGTTTGAGCGGAAACTCATCAGCCGGATCCAAAATCGGATCGGGCCGAACCGCGTGGGAATTTTCGGACTCCTTCAACCACTCGCGGACGGTGTCAAGATGCTCACGAAAGAAGACATCGTCCCGGACGGCGCGGACAAAGTGGTCCATTTCCTGGCCCCGGTCGTGACCGTGATCCCGGCCCTTCTGGTTTTCTCAGTGGTCCCTTTCGGGCGGAATATGGCGGCTGTCGACTTGAACGTAGGTTTCCTTTTTTTTATCGCCGTCTCCGCGACCACCACCATCGCCATCTTCATGGGAAGCTGGGCGAGCCGCAATAAATTCTCACTCCTCGGTGGAATGCGAAGCGTGGCGCAGCTCGTTTCTTACGAAGTCCCAATGGTTCTTTCGGCCGTGCCGGTGATCCTTGCCACAGGGAGCCTTTCCACGGTTTCGATCGTCGAGGCCCAAAGCGGCTGGCACGGACTCAAGTGGTTTGTGTTCACGCCGTGGGGTCTTGTGGCTTTTGTTATTTTTTATCTTTGCGGCGTCGCGGAATGCAACCGAACGCCTTTTGACATTCCGGAAGGAGAGTCCGAAATCGTGGCGGGTTTTCACACTGAATACAGCGGAATGAAATTCGCTCTTTGGTACATGGCCGAGTTCATGAACGTCTTCACAATCTCGGGCCTCACGGCCACGCTTTTCCTCGGCGGTTATCAGGGACCGTTCCTTCCGTCGTGGGTCTGGTTCTTCACGAAGACTTACGCCCTCGTTTTCGTGATGATGTGGTTCCGGGGAACGCTTCCGCGCCTGCGCGTGGATCAATTGATGGGGCTTGCCTGGAAATTTTTTCTTCCCTTCACGCTCATTAATCTTTTCGTGGCCGGCCTTTGGTTTTTTCTCCCAACAAGGGGGCTTCGAGTCGGCGTTTCGTTGGCCCTCCTCGCGGTCTCGTTTGGGTTTCTGGTTTGGGTGAACAAGCCCTTTGTCCCGGAAAAACGCATGTATGAATTTGCAGAGTAAACGATGTTAATCCTGGCCTCAAAACTTTTTATCTATGCCATTCTTTTCTTGAGCCTCGTGGCCGCGCTCGGGGTGGTGATGCTTCCCAACCTTTTCCATTCGGCCCTTTCGCTCGTGGCCACGCTTATTGGAATCGCGGCCCTTTACCTGGCGCTTCAGGCCGAATTCATCGCCGTGGTCCAGGTCCTCCTTTACGTGGGCGCCGTGATGACGTTGATCATCTTTGCCATCATGCTGACGCACCGGATCGGGGACCAAACGGTCCCCCAGAAGAACCAACAAAGTCTTCCTGCTTTTTTGGCCTTGGCGGCCTTCGTGGGAATGGTAAGCACTTTGATCCTCCAATCCAACTGGCCTGTGAGCGAGACGGTCGCCCGGGTGGACGCGCTCGCCCTTGGGAAAGCGCTCCTGGGTGTTTACATCTTCCCGTTTGAGATCATCTCTGTGGTTCTCATCGCGGGGCTCGTCGGCGCGGTCGTGATCGCGAGGAAGGATTAAATGCCGATTCCTCTCGAACACATCCTGATTTTCTCGACCCTGCTTTTCTCCATTGGTCTCTACGGTGTCCTCGTTCGTCGCAATGTGATTGGGATTTTGATTTCGATCGAACTCATCTTGAATGCCGTCAATGTCAACCTGATCGCTTTTTCGCGTGTCCATACGCTCAATCCAGAAATGGGCCAAGTTTTCGCGATCTTTGTCATCGCGTTGGCGGCGCTCGCGGCAACCGTGGGGCTCGCCATTGTGCTCGCCCTCTATCGTGTGAAGCAGACCATTTATGCCGACGAGGTGAATCTCCTGAAATGGTAAAACTCGCCTACCTCATTCCTTTTTTTCCGCTCGCTTCTTTCACCACGCTCATCTTTTTCGGGAAACGCCTCGGACCGAAGAGCGCGCTCGTGGCCATTGGAGCCAGTCTCCTTTCGCTCGCCACGGCCGCGCCTTTTGTTTGGGGAGCGCTCGGGGGCGAAACCTATGCCCATTCGTTTGAATGGCTGCGCCTCGCTGGAAAACCGTTGCTTTTTGGCATTTGGATTGATTCCTTGAGCGCGATGATGCTCTTTGTCGTGACCTCTGTGGGCTCGCTCATCATCATTTACTCGGTAGGCTACATGCACCACGATCCGCGCTTCCCGCGCTTCTTCGCCTACCTTTCGCTTTTCATGGCCGCGATGCTCTCGCTCGTCCTCTCGCCCAACTTCGTGATGTTCTACATGTCGTGGGAACTCGTGGGGCTTTGCTCCTACCTCTTGATTGGGTTCTGGTTTGAAAAAGATTCGGCGGCGCGCGCCTCGAAAAAAGCGTTCATCACGACCCGCATCGGAGACGTCGCTCTTTTCCTTGGGATCCTCCTTCTTTTCTTCACGACCGGGACCATGGAACTGAAGAACCTAAAGCCTGAATTCCTTGGGGCCTTCGCCCAACACTCCCGGGCTTTGACCCTTGCCGGAATCCTAATTTTCGGCGGCGCGGTCGGGAAATCAGCGCAGTTCCCGCTTCATGTGTGGCTTCCCGACGCGATGGAAGGCCCGACGCCCGTCAGCGCTTTGATCCACGCGGCCACGATGGTGGCGGCCGGCGTTTATCTGGTAGCGCGCTCCTTCGGCCTCATCACGATGTTTCCTGACTCGCTCACCGTCATCGCGACGATCGGTTCGCTGACCGCCTTCATGGCCGCTTTCTTCGGTCTCACGCAGACGGACATCAAACGCGTGCTGGCCTATTCCACCATTTCCCAACTCGGTTTCATGATCGCGGCACTCGGCCTGAAAGGTTACGCGGCCGGAACGTTTCATTTAATGACGCACGCTTTCTTCAAGGCCCTTCTCTTTCTGGGTGCGGGGAGCGTGATTCACGGAACCGGGACGCAAGATATCCGCGAGATGGGCGGGCTTCTTAAGAAAATGCCACACACCGGGCTCACTTTTTTGATCGCTTCCCTTGCGATCGCGGGCGTCCCTCCCCTTTCGGGATTCTGGAGCAAGGACGAAATCCTCGTGGCCGCCTTTGAATCCGAAAACCGGATTTTCTATTACGTCCTCTCGGCCACGGCGGCGATGACGGCTTTTTACATGTTTCGTCTTGTCTTCCTCACCTTCTTTGGGAAACCGCGCAAGGAACTCCACGTCCACGAATCCCCGGCTGTGATGACGATCCCTCTTTGGCTCCTCGCCATCGGTTCGGCCGTGCTCGGCATTCCGGGCTCGCCTTGGATGAATCATTTCTTCCAGCGCTTTATCAATGGCTCGATCGGCGGTGAGGCGATCGAACACGCGATGAATCCTTTCGTGATGAACGTCTCAGTGGGGTTGGGATTGGGCGGGGTTCTCCTGGCAGCGGTGGTCTATCTTCTTTTCCCGGCGCTCGCCACGTTTTTTGGAAAAGCTCTGAAGCCGCTTTATCTCGCCTCTTACCACAAACTTTGGTTGGATGAGCTTTATCAGGCCACCGTGATTCGGGCCTGGTACGGGCTGGGCGGGCTCCTCGCCCGTTTTGATCTGGATGTGATCGACGGCGCCGTGAACGGCGCGGGGGCCGGAACACTTCGCTTGAGCGCCATCAAAAATTGGATTGACGTTCACATCGTGGATGGACTCGTAAACGAGGTCGGTGCGGTGACGCAGGCTTTTTCATCTCTTTTGCGGCGGATTCAAACGGGTTTGATTCAAAACTACTTGTTTATCTTGTTTCTCGGAATTCTGGTCATCCTCTTTTTCGAACAACGATAGGAGACACGACATGAATTATCTTCTTTCCTGCATTGTTTTCTCACCCGTCCTCGGGGCACTCTTGATCCTTTTCGCGCCGAAGTCTCAAACCGCCTGGCCCAAATGGATCGCGACGGCTACGACAGGTCTCGGACTTTTTTTCGGGCTCCTCCTCTTCACTCGTTTCAACCCGGCCGATCCCGGGATTCAGCTCCTCGAACGGTTCACGTGGATTCCCCAAATCGGGGTCCAATACCTTCTGGGTGTAGATGGAATCAATTTTTCGATGGTGATTCTGACCCTTCTTCTTTCTTTCCTTGCCTCGATCGCCTCATTCGGGATCAAGGAGAGACAAAAAGAGTATTACTTTCTTTACCTTCTCCTGGTGACGGGAATGCTCGGGACGTTTCTCGCGCTCGATCTTTTCTTCTTCTATGTGTTTTGGGAAGTGGTGCTGGTCCCAATGTACTTCTTGATCGGGATCTGGGGCGGGCCACGCAAGGAATACGCGGCGATCAAGTTTTTCCTTTATACGCTCGCGGGAAGCCTCTTCATGCTCCTCGGAATTCTGGCGCTTTACTTCCACACCACACCGCACACCTTTGACATGATGGTCCTCGGCGCTCGGACTTATTCCCTTCACTTTCAGCAACTCGTTTTCCTCGCCCTTTTCCTGGGCTTTGCCATCAAGGTCCCGATCTGGCCCTTCCACACCTGGCTTCCCGATGCCCACGTCGAGGCGCCGACTCCGATCAGTGTGATCCTGGCCGGCGTGCTCCTGAAGATGGGGACCTACGGATTTTTCCGGATCAGCTATCCGATCCTTCCCGAGGGGGCGCACTGGTTCCGGTTTTATCTGGGAGTCCTCGCCGTGATTGGGATTGTCTACGGCGGATTCGTGGCGCTTGCCCAAACCGATTTCAAAAAAATGGTGGCCTATTCGAGCGTGAGCCACATGGGCTTCGTTCTTTTGGGACTTGCGGCCTTCACGCCGGACGGTTTCAACGGCGCGATGCTTCAAATGTTTAATCACGGAACGATCACGGCCGGACTCTTCTTATTGGTGGGCGTCCTTTATGACCGCGCCCACGTCCGGGACCTGAACGCCTTCGGCGGGCTCGGGGCCAAAATCCCGGTGTATGCCGGGATCTTGATTTTCTTTTCCCTGGCCTCGCTCGGGCTCCCCGGCTTGAGCGGATTCGTCAGTGAATTTCTCTGTCTCCTCGGAACCTTCCAAGTGTACCGGTGGTTCACCGTTCTCTCGTGCATCGGAATCGTTTTGGCTGCTTCGTATCTTCTTTACATGATTCAACGGGTGCTCCTCGGCCCTCTCAATCCCAAGTGGGAGAAACTCGCCGAAATCAACGGCCGCGAACTTTTGACGCTGGTTCCCTTGATGGTCCTCATCCTGGCGATCGGCCTTTATCCCAAATTCATCCTTGGTTACCTGACGCCTTCGCTTGCGTCGCTCCTTGCGAAAGTGGGTGGAATCGTTTCCTGAAATGGACGCACTCGCAAGTCTTTCCTATTTCCGGCCTGAGTGGGTTCTCCTCGGAACGGCTTTTCTCGTTCTCCTGCTCGATCTTTTCATCTCGCACAAGAAAGCCTTGGGAGTGTTGGGCCTCTTTGGAACCGTAGCCGCGCTTGCGCTGGTCCGTTATCCGACCGAACCCATGCCCCTTTTCTACGGCTTCTTCGTTCTCGATCCTTTCAGTTTCTTTTTCAAGACGATCGCGCTCGCGATCGTGGGCGTGACGCTGGCAGCCTCCATTGCCTCCGAGCCCAGCCTTCCTTATCTGGGAGAATTCAATGCCCTTCTTCTTTTCCTGGGCCTGGGTCTCATTCTGATGGGCTCCTCGAATAATCTCTTGATGATTTTTCTCTCGATCGAATTTGTCTCGATCCTTTCCTATCTCCTCACGGGATTCCTGAAAAAAAATTCCCGCTCGAAAGAGGCGGCGCTGAAGTATCTCCTCTTCGGAAGCGTTTCCTCCGGGATGATGCTTTTCGGGATGTCGCTTCTCTACGGCATCACCGGACAAATTGATTTGAATCTCATTCACGCCGAACTCGCCATGGCTCCCGTTTCACGGGGCCTCATCTTGGCCTCCCTTCTTCTTGTGATGGTGGGACTGGGTTTTAAGATTTCGATGGCGCCTTTTCACATGTGGGCCCCGGACGTTTACGAAGGCGCCCCGACGCCCTTCACGGCCTTCCTCACCGTCGGGCCCAAGGCCCTCGGATTTGCGATCCTCCTGCGGGTCCTCCACACGACCTTCCTTGAATTCCAAAGTGAATGGAGTTATCTGATTGCTGCACTTTCGATCATCACAATGACAGTAGGAAATGTCATTGCCATTTCTCAGACCCATATCAAGCGGCTCCTCGGTTATTCCTCGATTGCCCAAGCAGGTTACATCTTGATGGGTCTCGCCGTTTCCAATCAAACGGGCGTGACGGGTGTTCTGGTTTATCTGGTCGCTTATGCCTTCACCAACCTGGGCGCGTTTCTCTGTGTGATTGCGGTCTCGAACCATTCCGGATCGGACGAAATCGATTCTTATGACGGCCTTTCCGAAAAGTCCCCCTTCCTTGCTTTCTCGCTGACACTTTTCCTGCTTTCGCTCGCAGGGATTCCGCCTTTTGCCGGATTCATCGGAAAATATTTTGTTTTCGCAAGCGCCATCGAAGGAGGTTTCTACACCCTGGCCATCGCCGCCGCCTTGAACAGTGCCGTGGCCGCTTTCTACTACTTCAAGATCGTGCGGCGGATGTACCTCGTCCCCGCTGTGACGACGGCCCCACTCCCCCAATCCCTTCCCCTTTTCTTCCTGGTCCTCGTCACGCTGGCCGGAATCCTTGTGATGGGAATCCTCCCGGCGCCTTTTATTGAGTTTGTTCAAAAAGCCCTGATCTTGTAAACTAGGGCCGCCATGTCGTCGATGATCGAGCTCATCCTGGAAGAGCGCTTCCCCAAACAGGCCCGCCTGGAAGACGGGAAACGCATCCTCATCCGTCCCCTGATTCCTCAAGACGAAACGGCCCTAAACGATTTCTTCAAGGCCTTGCCGGATCAGGACATCCTTTACCTCCGGGACGACGTGAGGGACCCCAAGGTCGTCCAGCATTGGTGCCAGACCCTGGATTACGAGAGCACGCTTCCCTTGATCGCGGAGATCGAGGGAAAGATCGTGGGCGATGCGACACTCCACCAGGAAAAACGCGGCTGGAAAAGCCACATCGGCACGGTCCGCGTGGTCATCCATCCCGAGTACCGCGGAAAAGGAATCGGCCGCTCGCTCGTGAGCGAGCTCATTCAGATTGCTTTGGACAGCGGGATCGTGAAGCTCGATGCCGAGTTCATGGCCGAGCAGACGCGTCAGATCGCCATTTTTGAAAAGCTCGGATTCGTCAACATGTCGGTCCTTCCCCAGCACGTGAAGGACGTGAAGGGCGAGAGCCACGACCTGGTGATTATGGTCTACGACCTTCGCGCCACCGAACACTACGCTGCGGACTAGGTGAATTCTCGGGAATATTTTTCCACCTTAGGACCCGTTGAAGCGGCTTTGTGGGTAGTTCCTTTCGCTTTCCTCTTAATGGGTCTGGCCACCCTTCCTCTCTTCGCCCCGCATTTCTGGGAAAAGAATCAAAACAAGGCGTTTGTCTCTCTCGCTTTCGGTTTCCCCAGCACTCTTTTTTTTATTTTTCGCGATTGGCATACTCTCGCTAACACCGCTCTGGATTACGCGGCTTTCATTGCGCTCCTCGGATCGCTTTTTGTCATCTCAGGGGGGATTTACGTCCGAGGGGCTTTCTCGGGGACTCCCCGAGTCAACACCGGTTTCCTTCTCACGGGCGCCCTTCTTGCCAACCTGATCGGAACGACGGGGGCCAGCATGTTAATGATCCGGCCGCTCCTCAGAGCCAATCAGCTGCGGCGGAGAAAATCTCACATCGTGATTTTTTTCATCTTCATCGTCTCAAACTGCGCCGGCCTCTTGACGCCCCTCGGGGACCCACCCCTTTTTCTTGGCTTCCTAAAGGGAGTGAGCTTTACCTGGACCCTCCGGCTGTGGCCTCAATGGCTGACGGTGGTGGGTTCCCTGCTGCTTCTTTTTTATCTCTTTGATCGCAATCAATTCAAGAAAGAAGACCCGGAAATTCATCAATGGCGGGGAGAGGTCGAGCGGTTTCCGCCCGAGACATTTGGCGTTGAAGGAGCTTTTAATTTCTTCTTCCTCGCCCTCGTTGTCACATTGATTCTCTTCTCAGGTTATATCCTCTATCCTCTTGGAGGGCCGCGCCTTCTCGGAGAACCCTTCGGTTCGGTCTTATCCAAGGCGGCGCAGGCCGTGGGGATGATCCTCATCGCCTTTTTCTCCTTCAAAACTACTTCCTCCGTGACTCACGGCCGGAATAATTTTGGCTTCGGTCCTATCCTTGAAGTCGCCTCTCTTTTTTCCGGGATCTTCCTCGCCATGACTCCGGTTCTTCTTCTCCTCGAGACTCAAGGAGGAAAGATGGGAGTCACGCATCCCTGGCAATTTTTTTGGCTGAGTGGGTCTCTATCCAGTTTCCTCGACAATGCCCCCACCTATTTGACTTTCACGAGCTTGGCCAAGGGGGCGCTTCTTTTGCAGGGAGAAGGACTCAAGGAGCTCATGATCCATTCCAAGGGCGCGCTTTACCTGGCAGCGGTCTCCTCGGGGGCCGTGATGATGGGGGCCAACACCTATATTGGCAACGGCCCCAACTTCATGGTGAAGACGATCGCTGAAGAAGCGAAAATCAAGATGCCGAGCTTCTTGGGTTACATGCGATGGTCCCTCTGCATCCTGATTCCTCTTTTTGTTCTCGTCACTTTTCTCTTTTTTAGAGTTGACTTTTGAGTCAGCCTCTTTCATAATAATCTTTCCTAAAAAAAGTCTCTAACTCTTTACCTTCCCTGAAGTTAGAAGAGAAAAGTTTGTCCAACGGAAAACGCGTCCGACAGATTGGAATGGTCACGACGATTCCAATGATCCTCGCGGCCGGGCCGCTGGTGGGTTACTGGTTGGGTCAGTGGGTGGATGGGCGTTTTGGAATCAAACCGTGGCTAACGACGGTGCTGGCCCTCCTAGGTCTGGTGGCCAGTGTAAAGCAAGTGGTTCATATCATCCGGCAGTTGATAAACGAAGAAGCAGAAGAGGATTGATCCTATATGTCTCTTGAAGTGGTCCGTCACGCCGCATCGCACGCAACACCTCACGCCCAAAAAGCCCAGGAAGGACTCAAAGAACTCGCCAATTGGGTGACCCTCCTCTCTGAAAAAGCCCACGGAACGCCGTGGGTGGATTTCCTCCATCACTGGGAGAATGTCTTTTTCGCCTGGCTCGTTGCGTTGGGGCTCGTAATGGTGGGTCTCGTGGGAACCTGCAAAAGAAAAGACATCCCGGGGCCTTTCCAAAATCTTCTTGAAACGGTCGTGGAAGCGCTTGAGCATCTCGTCATGGACATCTTGGGCGAGCGAGGGAAAAAATTTGTTCCTTTCATCGGCACCCTTTTCCTTTACATCCTCTGTCAAAATCTCATCGGAATCGTCCCGGGAATGAAATCGCCCACCTCGAGTCTCAATACCACGGCGGCTCTTGCCGTCACGGTCTTCCTTTATGTCCAATGGACTGGCCTCCGGGAAAACGGAATCTGGGGCTACATCGACCACTTGATGGGAAGCCCCCGGGACCTCGTGGGCTGGCTCATGGTCCCGATGAATCTTCCCCTCCACATCTTGGAAGAATTCATCAAACCGGTGAGCCTCTCACTGCGTCTCTTCGGAAATATTTTGGGGGAGGACTCACTCATCGCGGCCTTCGTGGGCCTGGGGATCGCGGCGCTTTCTTTCGCGCATCTGCCTTTTGGAATTCCGCTTCAATTTCCCTTCCTGCTCCTGGCCTTATTGACTGGAACGATTCAGGCAGTGGTGTTTTCACTTTTGACTACGATTTACATTTCGTTGATGTTGCCTCACGAGGAACATCACGGAGAACCCCTAACCCATTAAAGGAGGATTTTCGATGCCTTTTCAAACCGCACTTTCGTGGACACTCCCCCTCGCCGTGGCCATCGCCGCTTTTGGTTCGGCCCTGGGGCTTTCGAAAGCCGTTTCTGCCGCCATGGAGGCCATAGGACGCCAGCCCGAAGCGGCTGGCCGGATCCAAACCGGGATGATTATTGGCTGTGCCTTTATTGAGGCGTTGACTATTTATGCCCTGTTGACGGTCCTCCTGCTGCAGGGAAGGATCGCGTAACGTAAGTGAATCTTTCCGTCCAAGAAATCATCACCCAGGCGCTGGGATTTCTGCTTCTCGTCTGGGTGTTGAAGCGGGTCTTCTGGAAACCGCTTCTCGCGACGCTTGAGACACGGCGCTCGAAGATCGAGGACGCCTTCCGCCAGATTGAGAATTCGAAGAAGGAAATTGAAGGTCTCCGCGCCGACTACGAGTCCCACTTGGCGAAGATCGACGAAGAGGCCCGGGCCAAGCTTCAGTCGGCCGTAGACGAAGGACGGCGGGTTGCCCGAGAAATTCAGGAAAAGACGCGGGAAGAGGCCAAGCGGGCCCTGACGCGCACCAAAGAAGACCTCGCGCTTGAAATCGCGAAGGCGCGCGTGGAACTGAGGCGGGAGATCGCCGACCTCACGCTCCGCGCCACTGAAAAACTCCTTCGCGAGGAGATGACGGAGGAGAAGCACCGCGAGAAAATCCTCGAGGTGATCGAAGAGCTGGAGACGTTGAAATGAAAGACCACCGGATCGCTCTCCGGTACGCGCGAGCACTCTTCGGGCTCGCCGAGACGGGAAAGGCCCTCGACCGGGTCCACGAAGAGCTTCGGGAGGCCACCGAACTCGTGGCCAAGCACCCGGAAATTTCTCATCTGTTGATGAACACGACGATCGCGCGGGAGGAAAAAGAGGACTTTGTTGAAAAAATCTTGCCTGAGAAAACCTCAGGGCTCCTCATCAATTTCATTAAAGTCCTGATCCATAAGAAACGCTTTCAGGATCTCGGGCTCATCCAAGAAAAGTTCCAGCACCTCTTCGAAGAAAAAAAAGGGATTCAGCGCGTCAAGGTCGAATCCCCCGTTCCCCTGGATGAAATGCTCCGCTCCCGGCTCACGCAAGCCCTCGAGAAACGGATGAAGCTGGAAATTATTCTCGAATCCTCCGTCAATCCCGAAATGCTCGGCGGACTCATCCTCGATTTCGAAGGGATGCAAATTGACGCGAGTTACCGCACCCAACTCAAGGAATTGAAACAGACGTTACTCGCACCGACCCTGAAGTGAGGAAGGAATGCTGAAACCCGAAGAAGTCACGCACGCGATTCAAAAAGAAATCCAAAAATACGAGAAAAAGCTCCGGATGGAGTCCGTGGGCTACGTCCTCCAGGTGGGTGACGGGATCGCCCGGGTCTACGGCCTCGAGGCCGCGATGGCCGGCGAGCTCGTGGAATTTCCAAACCAAACCCGCGGTGTTGTTTTTAATCTGGAACAGGACAATGTCGGTGTGGTGTTGCTCGGGCCCGAGACGGGAATCAAGGAAGGCGATGTCGTCAAGCGGACCGAGAAGATTCTCCAGACGCCGGTCGGCAAGGCCCTCCTCGGCCGCGTCGTGGATCCCCTCGGAAATCCGGTGGACGGCAAGGGACCCATCGTGACGGACCGTTTCCGTCCGCTCGAGACGGTCCCGCCCAACGTCGTCCGGCGCCAACCCGTCAAGGAACCCCTTCAAACCGGAATCAAGGCCATCGATTCCATGATCCCGATCGGCCGCGGACAGCGCGAGCTCATCATCGGCGACCGCCAGACCGGAAAGACCGCCATCTTGGTCGATACGATCCTCAATCAAAAAGACACAGGCGTTTTCTGCATCTACGTAGCGATTGGACAGAAGCTTTCCAGCGTCGTTGCCCTGAAGGAAACTCTCGAAAAGCATGGCGCGATGGCTTACACGACCATCGTCGTGGCCTCGGCCGAGGACCCGGCGCCCTTGCAATTTATCGCGCCGTACGCCGGCTGTGCCATCGGCGAGGAGTTCATGCACGCGAAGGGCCATGCGCTTGTGATGTACGACGATCTTTCCAAACACGCGCAGGCCTATCGTCAACTTTCACTTCTCCTCCAGCGTCCGCCGGGACGCGAGGCCTATCCCGGAGACGTTTTCTATCTCCACTCGCGGCTCCTTGAGCGCGCCGCCAAACTCCGGGACGATCTCGGCGCGGGTTCTTTGACGGCCCTTCCTGTCATCGAAACCCAGCTCGGTGACATCTCGGCCTACATTCCAACCAACGTCATCTCCATCACGGACGGACAAATTTATCTCGAGTCGGACCTTTTTTACGCGGGGGTCCGGCCGGCCATCAACGTAGGTCTCTCCGTCTCACGCGTCGGCGGCAACGCCCAGACGAAGGCGATGAAACAGGTCGCCGGAACCCTTCGTCTCGCGCTCGCCCAGTACCGCGAGCTCGCAGCCTTTGCCCAGCTCTCTACGGAACTCGACAAGGCCACGACCGAACAGCTCACCCGCGGCGAGCGAATGGTGGAGATTTTGAAACAAGATGTCCTTGAGCCCGTGTCCCTCGCCCGGCAGGTCCTCATCATCTTTGCCGCCAACGAGGGTTTCTTAGACGACCTGGCACTTCCGCGCATCCAGGAATTCGAAAAGGGGTTCCTTGCCTTCATGGACAAGAAGCACGCCGCGATCGAACACGACATCGCCACCAAGAAGGCCCTGGACGATACCCTCAAGACCCGACTCAAGCAGGCCCTTCAGGAATTCAAGAGCCAGTTCACGCGGTAATGTCTTCCGTCGCTTCCCTCAGGCAGATCCGCCGGCGCATCCGGAGTGTCGAGAACACGAAGAAAATCACCCGCGCCATGGAAATGGTGGCGGCCGCGAAACTCCGCCGCTTTCAGGATTTTCTGGAATCCTCCCGGCCCTACACAGAAAAGCTGGCCCAACTCGTCGGTGAACTTCTGGGAGAGGCCCCGGCCGATTATCAGCACCCTTTCCTGACGGAAAGGAAAGGGAAGGAAAAGAAAACGGCCCTCGTCGTCTTCACCTCGGATACGGGCCTCTGCGGCACTTACAATAGCGAGCTCGAGGGCACGGCCCAGGGCTGGCTCAAAGCGCATTCAGAACGAAAGGTCTCGGTCGTCTTTGTGGGGAAACACGGGGCTCACTCGTTTCACCGGCGGCATTACGAAACGCTCGGCTCCTTCTTTGATCTTCGCGTGAGCCGGGTGGATGAAATTCTCGGACGACTCGAAAAAACCCTTCAAGCTGCTTTCTCTGAGGGGCGTGTTGACGAAATCCAGGCGGTCTACACCCAGATGGAGAGCCTTGCCCGGTTTCAGCCGACCGTGGAAAAACTCCTGCCCCTCACCCCCGCCCCTTCTTCCGAGGAAAGAGGGAGGATGGAATTCTTGATCGAACCGGACGCTGGGACCGTGCTCAACCGGCTGCTCCCGGTTTTTTTCGACGCTCGCCTCCGTTTCATTTTTTATCACGCGCTCCTCACGGAACAGATCGCCCGGATGAACGCGATGCGCCAGGCCACGAAGAACGCGAAGGACATGATCGACGAACTGACCCTTCTCAGGAACAAGGCACGGCAGGCCTCGATCACCAAAGAAATCATCGAAATCGTCAGCGGTTCACGTACATTGAAATTGAAATAACAGGAGAAAGGGAATGGGAACCGGAAAGATTGTTCAAGTGATTGGCCCGACGGTGGACGTCCAGTTTACCCCGGAGGAATTACCGCCGATTTACAATGCCCTGGTGGTGGAGCGGTCGGGGCAAAATTCAAACCTCACGCTTGAAGTCGCCCAGCACATTGGCGACAACATGGTCCGCACCATCGCATTGGCCTCAACCGACGGACTCGTCCGCGGAATGAAGGTCATCGACACCAAAAAACCCATCAGCGTGCCCGTGGGCGACCAAACCCTCGGGCGCATCTTCAATCTCCTCGGCGAACCCCTCGATGAAAAGGGCCCGATGGCGCACCCCGACAAGAAATGGCCCATCCACCGCACCCCACCGGGATTCCAAGACGTCCTTCCCGTCAACACGATCTTCGAAACTGGAATCAAGGTCATTGACCTTCTCGCTCCTTATCCAAAGGGCGGCAAGGTCGGACTTTTCGGCGGCGCAGGTGTGGGAAAGACCGTCATTGTGATGGAACTCATTCACAACATCGCGACCGAGCACGGGGGTGTTTCGGTCTTTGCGGGTGTCGGTGAGAGAACGCGTGAAGGAAATGACCTTTGGCTCGAACTGAACGAATCGGGTGTCGTGAAAAAAACCGCACTCGTCTTCGGTCAGATGAATGAGCCGCCCGGCGCCCGGCTCCGCGTGGGGCTCTCGGCTTTGACCATGGCCGAGTATTTCCGCGACGAGATGCACCAGGACGTGCTCCTCTTCGTGGACAATATTTTTCGCTTCGTCCAAGCGGGTTCCGAAGTCTCGGCTCTCCTCGGACGAATGCCCTCGGCCGTCGGATACCAGCCTAACCTCGCAAGCGAAATGGCGGCTTTGCAAGAACGGATCGCCTCCACGAAATCCGGATCTATCACCTCCGTCCAAGCCATTTACGTTCCGGCCGACGACTTGACGGACCCCGCGCCCGCAACCACGTTTGCTCACCTGGACGGGGTCACGGTGCTCTCCCGGCAAATCGCCGAGCTTGGAATTTATCCGGCCGTTGATCCCCTCGCCTCCACTTCCCGGATGCTCGACCCCAGAGTCGTGGGCTCGGAACATTATCAAACGGCCCGCGAGGTGCAACGAATCCTCCAGCGTTACAAGGATCTCCGTGACATCATCGCGATCCTCGGCATCAATGAACTCTCGCAGGAAGACCGCCTCACGGTGACGCGCGCCAGAAAAATCGAGAAGTTTTTTTCCCAGCCCTTTTCCGTGGCCGAGGCCTTCACCGGCCGGAGGGGCAAGTACGTGAAGCTCAAGGACACGATCCAAAGTTTTAAACGCGTCGTCTCCGGTGAACTCGACCCCATCCCCGAACAAGCCTTTTACATGACGGGCACGGTGGATGAGGTGTTGGAGGCCGCAGAAAAAATGGGGGCCGGGGCGCAATAAGTGGGAAAAACGTATCCACTCGAAATCCTGACGCCGCGGGGAAAACTCTTTTCAGACGAGGTCGCTCATTCCCTCGTGCCGGCTGAGGACGGGTTCGTGGGAGTCCTCGCCAACCACGCTTCTTACGTGACTTCCTCGCCGGGCGGCCGATTCGAAGTGCGCCTTCCTTCCGGGGAAATCCGCACATTTCAGGTGGGGCAGGGATTTTTTAGTTTTTTAAAAAACCACGCGACGTTTCTCACGCAATCGGTGGAAACGAAGACCCTCTGATGCAGGCTTTCATTTTTTATCCCTTCGCCACCCTCGCCGTTCTGGGCGCCCTCGGGGTTATTTCCCTAAGGAAACCCACCCGGGCGCTTCTTTCCCTGATTCTCACGATGTTTTCTCTGGCCGTCCTTTTTCTTCTTCTCCAGGCGCCTTTCGTGGCGATGGTCCATCTGGTGGTGTATGCGGGCGCGGTCCTCGTCCTTTTTCTTTTCGTCATCATGCTGCTTGGAATTGGGGCAAGAGAAACGAGGGTGGGAGAAAACTTCAAGAAAGGTTATCTCGCGGTTTCCTTCTTTGTCCCCGTGGCCTTCTCCGCTCTCCTGATTTCCCTCGCCCTGACGTCGGGTGGCGGGACGCTTCAACCGACGGAGGGCTCACCCGATGCCTTTGGAAGGCTCCTTTTCACGCGTTACCTCCTTCCGTTTGAACTGGTTTCTTTCCTTCTCTTGATCGGCGTCTTTGCGGCCGTGGCCCTGGCCTCGGCCAAACCCCCTGAGAAAAGCTGATGCCCTACACTCCCTATTTTGTCTTGAGCGCGATTCTTTTCGCGATCGGCCTGACCGGTCTTTTCATCCGGAGGAACCTCCTCCTGATGCTCCTCGCAATTGAGCTCCTCTTGAATAGCGCCAACCTGTCCTTCATCGCCGCCAGTGCCCGTTGGGGGGAGTTGACCGGTCAGGTCTTCGCGTTCTTCGGAATGACGATCGCGGCGGCGGAAGTGACCGTGGGGCTCGCGCTGGCCATCCTCCTTTTCCGAAACGTCGATTCGGTGGACACGAAGCGCCTCGAAATGCTGAAGGGCTGACCCGTGATTCCGCTCGCTTGGCTTGTTCTCTGGACCCCGTTTTTCGCTGCGGTGGGCATTTTTTTCTTTCTTCTCCATCGGCCGCAAGCGGCGGGCTGGGTCGCGACGGCCGCAATGGCGCTCTCATTTTTCTTTTCGCTCCTTCTTCTTTTCCGAGCGGGAATTGGGCGCGAGGCGGTGGAATCCTCCGTTCAATGGGTGGCGCTGCCCGCGCTCAAAATTGAATTCGGAATTCTCCTCAACGGCCTCACCCTCTTGATGCTCCTCATCGTGACCGGCGTAGGAAGTCTCATCTTCCTTTATTCTCAAGGCTACATGCATCGCGACCCAGGCTACGCACGTTACTTCGCGAGCCTTTCACTTTTCGCCTTCTCGATGCTCGGAATCGTGCTCGCCAACAACCTGGTCGAACTCTTCGCATTCTGGGAACTCGTGGGGCTTTCTTCCTACCTCCTCATCGGACACTGGTTCGAAAAGCCCGAGGCGGCGGACGCCGGCAAAAAGGCATTTCTGACGACGCGCGTAGGCGACGTGGGATTTCTCCTCGGAATCCTTCTTCTTTTCGGATGGCTCCAGGCGGGCGGCGAGGGAACTTTTAATTTCCTTGTGATCCAGGATCTCGTCAAAGGAATTCACCAAGCGGGAAGCGGCGGGGCGGTTTCGCTTTTGACGGTGGCTGGGATTTTAATTTTCCTCGGCGTGGTCGGGAAATCGGCCCAGTTCCCGCTGCACGTGTGGCTCCCGGATGCAATGGAAGGCCCGACGCCGGTGAGTGCCTTGATCCATGCAGCGACGATGGTGGCGGCGGGTGTTTTTCTTCTGGCACGGCTTTTCTTTCTTTTTTCCGCAAGCTCGTTCGTTCTCGGGTTGATTGCCGCGATCGGTGTCCTGACCGCTTTCTTCGCGGCCACACTCGCCCTGGTCCAAACCGACATCAAGCGGATCCTCGCCTATTCCACATTGAGCCAACTCGGCTTCATGGTTGCAGGGCTCGGGCTCGCCAATCCCCAAGCCGGAATGTTTCACCTTGCGACGCACGCTTTTTTCAAAGCTCTTCTCTTTTTGGGGGCCGGAAACGTGATCCACGCCCTTCACACGCAGGACATCCGCCAGATGTCGGGCCTCCTAAAAAAGATGCCTGTGACGGGCGGGACGTTTCTCGTGGGGACGCTCGCCCTCGTGGGAATTTTTCCCTTGAGCGGATTCTGGAGCAAGGAGGAAATCCTCGCCACGGCCCAGCAAACGAGTCCCCTTGCTTTCATCCTTCTCCTGGCCACAGCCTTTCTGACCGCGGTCTACATGGGACGGCTTTTCGCGGTCGCCTTCCTCGGCGAGGCTCCCAAAAAAGCGGTCCACGATCCGGGATGGGAGATGAATTCGCCGCTCGTCATTTTGGCCCTCTTCTCAATCATCGCCGGATTTCTTCCGCTGAAGGAATTTGTCCCGATGGAACACGAGGCGTCCGGCCCTTTTTGGGTCACGCTCCTGGGTCTTACGGTGGGGACTGTCGGCTTCGTCCTCTCTCTTTATCTTTATCTCCTTAACCCAGCGCTCGTCGATTCATTTTCAGAGAACCTCAAGGGACCCCGCCGGATCCTCGAGCGAAAATATTATGTGGATGATTTCTACAACGCGCTCATCCGTCACGTCCAGGACAGCTTTGCCCACCTTTGTGATCTTTTCGAACGCGTGGTTGTGGTCGAGTGGGGCGTGAACGGGACGGCGAGGCTCGTCCGTTTCACGGGACACCTTTTAAGACAGCTCCAAACGGGAAGGATCCAATTCTATGCGCTGATTTTTTCACTCGGGGTGACGGTCCTCACTTACGGCTGGGTCCTATGGAATCGCTGATCGTCTTTGCCCTTCCCTTGGTTCTCCTGGGTTCAGCCCTTTTTCTGGTCTTCATCCCGTCGGAACGGAAGGAAGTTTTTCAACAAGTCACGGTCGGGGCCACGGGCCTCTGCCTCGTGGGAACTCTCCTCCTTTTCCTCCGTTTCCCCGTGGGTTCACCGGATTATCAATTTGTTTTCCGTGCGGAATGGGTGCCCTCACTCGGAATCAGTTACCAAGTGGGCGTGGACGGGATCGGGATGACCCTGGTCCTCCTCCTGGCCCTCGTTTCCACAGCCGGCGCCTTCATCTCCTTCTGGATCAAAGAGCGGGTGAAAGAGTACATGATTTTTTATCTCATCCTCGTGGCGAGCCTTTACGGCGTCTTCACTGCGCTCGATCTTTTCCTCCTCTACCTTTATTACGAGATGTCCGTCATCCCGATGTATCCCCTGATCGGAATCTGGGGGAGTCAGAACAAAGAATACGCTTCGATGAAGCTCACGATCTACATCACGACGGGTGCGGTCTTCGCGCTGGCCGGGATCCTCACCCTTTATGGAACAAGCGGACTCAACACCTTTGACCTCATTCAGTTGAAGCAAACCCTCGCTCACGGAACGATTGATTTTCAACTGCAAAAATGGGTCGCCCCTTTTCTCCTCCTCGGGTTTGGTGTGATCGCCTCGCTCTGGCCGCTACACAGCTGGTCACCCATCGGTTACGCGGCCGCGCCCTCGGCGGTGAGCATGCTCCATGCGGGCGTCCTCAAGAAAATGGGGCCCTATATTTTGATCCGGCTCCTCTTTACGCTTCTCCCGGACGGGGCGCCGGTTTGGTTTCCTTTGATCGCCGGCCTCGCCACCGTCAATATCCTCTACGCCGCGTTCGCGGCCATCGACCAGAAGGACCTGAAATTTCTCATCGGGTTTTCGAGCGTGAGTCACATGGGCTACGTCCTCCTGGGAATCCTTTCCGGAAACGAGACGGCGCTTTCCGGCGCGGTCTTCCTCATGTTTTCGCATGGGGTCATGGCGGCCTCGTCCTTCGCCCTCGTCGGTTACGTTTACGAGCAGACGCACACACGGATGGTGCCGGAGCTGGGGGGGCTTGCCAAAAAACTTCCTTTCATCAGCACCTGTTTTGTGATGACGGCTCTCGCTTCGGCCGGGGTGCCGGGGTTTTCTAATTTTATCTCGGAATTGCTCATCTTCGTAGGCGCCTGGAACGTGTACCGGTGGCCCGTCATCCTGGCCGTGGCCGGGATTCTTTTCACGGCGATTTACCTCCTTCGCGCCGTCCGGAAAGTTTTCTTCGGACCTCTCACGCGGGAATGGAGAAACCTCGAGGACCCGTCGAGTCTTCTGGCGCGATTTCCCTTCGCCCTTCTTTTGGGAAGTCTGCTTCTTTTTGGATTTTGGCCTACGGGGCTCCTTCGAATCATCCAGCCGAGCGTGGCCCTTCTCTTGGCAAGAGGATAAATGATCCCGGACCTTTCCCTCCTCCTTCCGGAAATCACGATCGTGGCGGTCGTGGCCCTCTTGGCCCTCGTCGAAATCGGCCTTCCAGCTTTTTCGCGCCGTTTCGCGCCCCCGCTCAATTTCGCCGCGGTGGGGGTCGTGGCCTTGACCCTCTTTCGCGCCATCGGACGATCGGGAACCGCTTTTGACGGAATGTTCGTGGCGGATTCCTTCGCCCTCTTCTTCAAATTTATCTTTCTGGCAAGCGCGGCCTTTGTCCTTTGGATGAAAGGAAGGGAAGAGAACGGGGCCGAGTTTCATTTGCTCCTCTGGAGCGCCCTCCTTGGGATGTTTTTCCTCGTCTCCTCCGGAAACTTTATCCTTCTTTTCATCTCGCTTGAATTGATGACGCTTTCCCTCTATGTCCTCGCCTCGTACACGCAAAGGGAGTTGGCCACGATCGAGGCGGGACTCAAGTATTTCGTGCTGGGATCCCTCGCCTCGGCTTTCCTGCTTTACGGGATGAGCCTGGTTTATGCCTCCTCGGGAACACTTTCCTTTGACGATTTGAAAATCGCGGTCCAGTCCCAGAGGGAATCCTGGCTTTTTGTGGCGGGAGTTCTCTTGATTCTTTCCGCACTCGGCTTCAAAGTGGCCTCCGTCCCCTTTCAAGTTTGGGTGCCGGATGTCTACCAAGGGGCGCCGACACCGGTCGTGGCCTTCCTGTCGGTGGCGTCCAAGTCGGCGGGCTTTGCGGCTCTCCTCCGACTCTTCCTTCAGGTGTGGGGACCTCTCGACTCGGAAAGACGAATCCTCTTTTCTTTGCTCGCAAGCCTGACTCTTCTTTATGGAAATCTCGGCGCCCTCGTCCAGAACGACTTGAAACGGCTTCTGGGGTATTCTTCGATTGCTCACGCGGGATTTCTCCTCATCGCCCTAGCGGCAGGAGGCGAAGACGGCTCGGCCTCGCTTCTTTATTACTTGATTGCTTACGCCGCCTCGAACCTCACCGCCTTCATGGTTGTTTCTCTTTTGGAAGGAGAGGAAAAGTCGCACGACTTGGAAGTTTACCGGGGTCTTTCAGTGCGCTCTCCTCTTCTTGCCGCCGCGCTTTTTCTTTCGCTGCTTTCGCTCGCCGGTGTTCCGCCTTTGGCTGGATTTTTCTCGAAATTTTTTATCCTGCTCCAAGCGGCCCGCAGCGGTCTGACTGGAATCGTCTTCCTCGGTGCGGTCAACGTGGCTATTTCCCTCTACTATTACCTCAATGTGGTCCGAACGCTCTATCTTGAAAAGCCGGGACCGAGAAGACAGATTTCCGTGAGTTTTTCCTCTCGTGTGCTTCTTTATGGTTTGATGACAAGCATTGTGCTGGTGGGTCTCTGGCAGGCCCCTTTTCTTCATTTTGCAAGGGCCGCCGCAGGAAGTCTTTTTTAGTCACGCCTTTATAAAAAGCGCTAATAATTTGACAAAATAAGCATCAGAAGTTATCTTTTCCATGGTTATGGGCACGCATAAAAAAGGTTTCTTTGAAAAAATCCTTACCTCGTCTTTTAAAAAAGACGGGAATGGCTCCTGGCGTGTCGTTTTGAAAGGGGTCCCCGACAAACAGGTGGAGGCGAATATCGTCCGGCTTCTCACGGAGCGTCTCAACGCCTCAGCCGATGATGCCGCGAAGATTGTTCGTACCGTACCGATCATTCTCTTCAGCGATCTCACCAGTAACGAAGCGGAACAAATCAAACTCCGATTGAACGAAACCGGCGCACGCACGTCCATCTCAAACGACTCGGACGAACTCAGAGGACTCGCCATGGTCTCCTGGCCGAAGAAGGTATCTCCCGACGATTTTGTCGGCGCATCAGAATCGATTCCATCACCACCGCCTTTCTTGCCATCCGCAACCCCATCGAGCGCACCCCGGCCGCCCCTGCCGTCGATGACCTCATTGCCGCCGGTCAAGTCTTTGCCTCCGAGACCGTTGCCCAGCATTCCTCCGGCGTTGACCCCTCGGGAAAATCGCGAAAGACGAATGGGAGAAAGACCCGTGGTTCCTCTTTCGTCGTCGCTGCCCCAGCCGGTCATCCCTTCTCGTCCGATGGCTCCCATGCCTCCCGCATCCCCTCTGCCGCCGATTCCTCCTCCCGTGCCCCAGGAGGACTGGAAGGCCAAATTCGATCAGCTTCAGAGATTACACGCGGAAGCCTTGAGCAAGCTGGAAAAGCAGGAACTGGAACTCAAAGAGATGCAGGACCATGTCAGGGGGTTCATGCACGAAGCCGGGAGCCGGCAGCGCGAGAGTCAGGAGGCAACACGGGAACGGGACCGTTTCAGGCTCCAAGTGGATGTTTTCCAGCAGGAGATCGCCACCCTCAAGGACCGCCTCGCCCTTCTTGAACGGGAAAGGGAAGAGACCCTTGAATCGCTCCGGGCGGAAATTCAACAGAATGCGAGTGCCCGCGATTCCCTCGAGAAGGTCATCACGATGCTCCATTCCGAAAAGGAAACCATGCAAGCAGAAGTGGGCGCTCTTCTCAAGAGCATCAAGACGGACCTTGAGTTTCGGATCGCTGAATTGATGAGACCAGTTGAACCCCTGAAGGGCCACCTGAAAAAAACCGAGGTCCTCCTCGACAATTTCTATCGGCAGGATGATCCCGACGAGCCGGAAGGCCGCGGGAAGCACCGCTCGCCCAAAACACCGCCCTCCCTTTAACCGCCCTTCGTCCAGCGCCAATGCCAGGGCTCGAAAGTAACGCCCTTGGAAGCGCGCGGATAAGATAATTTAAAACCGAATTCCCTGGCACGCCGGAGAAGCCATTCATATTCCGGGAGGCGCTCGAATTCTTCCACGTGGTCCTCGCCGTTGATTCCCTCTTCGTTGATGAAGTCAATCGCCTGCCGGCCGGGCGTCCCATGCTCACTGTAACCGGGGAGCGCCACCCAGTGCCCGGTCTCGGCGAGTGAGTAGTGGTGTTTCGGAAGATAATAAAGGAAGGTGTAAAGCTGGTAGGCCGGTGAACGGTAGCCGGATTCGACGAGGAGCTTTTTCCCCAGATCCTTTTTCATTGCCTTCATCATTCGCTTGTAATCCCGCCAAACTTCTTCGGGAAGGTACTGGGGGTCGAGCTTTTCCGGCTTTCCCTTTTTGCGGATCTTTTGAGCCTTGATGCGCTTGAAGCGGATGCCATCTGAGGATTCACTCAGGTGGGCCCCCTGAAAATTGAAAGTTTTTCGGGGATTGATGGAACGCACGCGGCCGAGAAACGCCTGCTCGTCTTCCCCGAGCCCTGTGTAAAGTTCGTCATAGGTGATGAGCGGGGCCTTGCCCTCTTTTTTCTTTTGAGGCATCCACGTTTCCCAATGCGTAAGGATCCGGTTGAGAAGAATTTGCTCTTTTGTGGAAAGCTCGTCCCAGCGCTTCGCGCAGCCTGCAACTGAAAGCATAAGAGAAAGTGATAAAAGGATGATTGAAGTTGGGTTTCTGAAGTTCACGATTAAATAAACGACGGCCCGGGGAGAATCCTTGACGAGCTACTTGGAGGAGAGAATTCGAGACGAACGGGGGTTCAAGAGCTCGGGCATGTCTAGGACCATTCCCTCACGGGAGTAGGCGGCGATATCGAGGATCTGGGTGTCCATCCGAATCGCGTCCTCGGGGCAAGCCTCGACGCAGAAACCGCAGTAGACACACTTGCCAAGATCAATCACGAAACTGCGGGGCCGCTTTTCGATATGGGGGTCCGGGTGTTCCTCCGCCTGGATCGTGATGCAGCGCGCTGGACAGACCGTCTCGCACATCATGCAGGCCACGCAGCGGGGCGACCCATCCTCGCGCTTCGTCAAGCGGTGACGCGTCCTCGAGCGGGGCACGAGCGGTCTTGTCTCTTCCGGATACTGGTAGGTCACGGCCGCCCGGACATATTTTAAGAGGCCAAACCGGTGAAGGATATGAAGGGTGAGGTTCCTGAAAAAATGCCCTGAGGTGACCGCGAGACCCTGGAGGAGTTGGGGAAGGTAAAACTTTTCCCAGAGCGAGAGCTCAGGACGTTCAACGATTTTGGTTTGAACCGCCATCCTGACTGATTTTGATTAACTGACCAATTCCACCGCGGGAAGCACGGAAGGGAGCTGGGTCGTCACGGCGGCGGGAAGATTCGGACGGGGCATCCGGGGAAACTTGGAAACGTGAATATGCCGGGCCAGTTTCAAAAACCCCAAGAATTGGATGGTCAGGTAGGTGATGTCGAACTCCCAAAACTTCAGTCCGTGCCGGGCCGAGCGCTGGTCTGCATGGTGGTTATTGTGCCACCCTTCGCCAAAGGAAACGAGCGCCACCCACCAAAGATTCCGGGAGTTGTCTCCCGTCGTCTTGAAAGTCTGGTATCCCCACACGTGTGTGGCTGAATTCACGAACCACGTGCCGTGATAGACGAAAACGCTCCGGAAGAAAAATCCCCAAACGAGAAAAGGCAGCCCTCCCCACAAATAGAGTCCGATCGCGAGAAGGATCGCATAGAGAATGTGGGTTTGATTGAGAAACCGGTGGACGGGGTCACGCGTCAAATCGCGGGCATAGAGGCTGTATTGTTCGTAATCATCGAGCTCGGGTTTGTGTTTAAAAAGCCAGAACATGTGGGCCCACCAGAACCCTTTTTTGGGGCTGTGAGGATCCCTTTCCATGTCGGAGTAGGCGTGATGGATCCGATGGCGGGCCACCCAGTTAATAGGCCCTCCCTCTCCAGCCAACATGGCCATGAGGGTGAAAAAATACTCCAGAAATTTGGGCACCTTGAAGGCACGGTGCGTGAGGAGACGATGATAACAAAGGCAGATCCCCACTCCGCCCGTAAGCCAACTCAGGACAACGAATAAGAAGAAAGCAGGCCAAGTAAAAGTAAAGGGTGCCGCTAATGCTCCAAGATGCACCATGGTGATCCAGAAAATGACTCCGTAGTTATATTTTTTCATTCATTCATTCTCCTCTAAATTAAGTTTAACACTATATCCACTTTCCTTAAAGGGCGCAATCTATTCCTCTCAGGACCCGAAATAGACCTGGTCAATGTAAAGGGTGCCCACCTTGGGGTCACTTACTATGTCGGCAAAGACCACCACGAACTTTTCCAGGATCGACCAGTCCTGGATGAGCATGAATTCGTCCAGGGGAATCGTGATGAGCTGCCATTCGCCTGTGATGCCATCAATAATGTGCGGGGAGGGCCGCTTGTCGGGGCCAATCAATTCGATTTTTATCTTTGAAGGGAAGCCCTTTTTGGCGTCTCCTTTGACGTAGAAATTGAGGGTCTTGAACTTCGTTGCGTCAAAGTGATTGAGGTCGGTCCGGACGCCGTTGTAGGCCGGATTGGGCGAAGCGACGTCGTAGTCGAGCCGGAGCGATTGTCCGTTGGGATTCCCGAGGGCGTCGTCTTTGACGAAGGTCATCTGGCAGGTCTGGGTCGGGTCGCTCCCGTCCCCCCGGAGCCAGATCTCGATTTTCTGGCCCAGGTTGTTAACCGGCTGACCGCTGTCAAAATCCGCGATCACCGCCGTCTCTCCTCCTCCCTCAGCCAGACCGCTCACCGGCTGGAAAAAGCTTAAGGCCCCAATCAAAACACAGGCCAAAATATTTTTCATCACTCGATCCTCCTTCGGGTCAATTTCCTAAACCAGCTACCCAAGACCTATTTGATATTTCATCGAATCAAAAGAAAGGCGGCCGTCGCAAGCAGGTTGGCAAGAGACAGGGGAAAGATGATTTTCCAACCGAGGCGCATCAACTGGTCGTAACGGAATCTCGGGAACGTCCAGCGGATCGTCATGAAAAGCCAGCAGAAAAACAAGACCTTGAAAATAAAGGATCCGATTTGGATCAAGGTGACGGCGAGGGAAGGAACGAGAAACGCCGGCGTGGCTCCTCCGTCTACCCAGGGAAAATAAAATCCGGCCCGGTCGAGGTAGGGCACCTGCCAGCCGCCGAAGAAAAGGGTCGTCGTGAGACAGGCAATCAGAATGGTTTCTAGAAAATCGGTGAGGTAGAACATTCCGAATTTCATTCCGCTGTATTCCACGAAATAACCGACGATCTCGGATTCCCCCTCCGGGATATCGTAAGGGATCCGTTTCGTCTCGGCAATCCCGGCCGCCAGAAAAAGAAAAAGCCCGACAGGCTGCACGAGAAATCCCCACTTCGGGATCACACCCCAGAGAAGTTCCCCCTGGCGCCGGACGATTTCCTGAAGATCAAGCGACCCATAAACCATCACGATGCCGAGAATCGTCGCACCGAGCGTGATTTCATAAGCGAGCATCTGACTTGAGGCGCGCAGGCTTCCAAGAAACGCATAATTGCTGTTGGAGGAAAACCCCGCGAGGATCACACCGTAAACCCCCACCGACATCATCGCGAAGATATAGATCAAACCCACATTGATCGGTGCAACCTGAAGAGGAATTTCCAGATTTCCGATCCGGAGAATATCGCCGAAGGGGATTGCAGCAAAGGCCACGAGCGCGAACGTCATCGAAAGGAAAGGGGCGAGTGTGTGAAGAAGCTTGTCGCCCTGGGGCGGAATGTAATCTTCTTTTGTGAACATCTTGATGGCGTCCGCCAGCGGATGAAAGAGACCGAGCGCTTTCATTCCAAAAATCGAAGCGCGGTTGGCGCCAATCCGGTCCTGCATCAGGGCGGATTGCTTGCGCTCGAGCCACGTGTGGAGCGCCGCGAAATTTACGACGGCGAAGAGAACAAGACCGGCCAGGATGACTTGAGTCACAATCACCGTCATCTTTATTTCCTCCCGTTTATTTGAAACACGGGGAATTCCAGGACGAGTTCAGCAAAGATGGCCTGCTCACTTTCGTAGGACCACTTTTCTCCGAGGCGGTTGGCCACGTCCTGGAGGATCCGCCACTCCGGCCTCGAATCCGCGAGGGGTTCGAAGGCCTTCGTGAATTTCTGCACACGGCCTTCGAAATTCGTGAAGGTCCCATTTTTTTCCGCATATGTGGTCGAAGGCAGTACGAAACTGGCTGACTCAGACATTAAATTCTGATTCGTTCCGATGAAAATAGTCCACTTCAGATGCTTGAGGGCGCTCTCCACGCGGCGGGGTTCGAGAAGCGAGAAAAGGTCTTGCCCGAAAATAATCGCCCCCTCCGAGCGGTCCGCCTCGCAGTCTTTGAGAAAAAGGGAGACCGCCTCCGCGTCGCTTTTAAAGCCGAGGAGCTGGGCGCCTTGGGTGTTCGGATTTTTGTCGGATCGAATCAAGAAATCATCCTGGTCGCCCTCGGGATTTCCAGAGAAAAGGAACGGCCGGGCCTGGGTCCCGGGCCCGAATAATTTTCGGATCAAATACAATTCCTCATTGGAGAGCTGGGGCGAGATGAAAAGGCCGATGGGCTTTTTTGAATTTTTGATTAGACCTGCCACTTGATCCAAGATCTCATTCCAGGAGGCGTTACTGGCGGTGCCGGGCTGCCCATTCAACCTGGCACTGGTAGTAACACCTCCTATCCGGTTCTCATCGATAAATTTGTAACCGTACCGGCCGGCGTCGCACATCCACCATTGGTTGACTTCCGGGTTCTCGCGAGGCTTGAGGCGCATCACCCGCTCCCCCCCGCCGTGCTGTGGCCGGTCAAGATTGGAGTGGATTTCGATATTACAGCCGCGCGAGCAGCCGGGACAAATCGAATCCGCTTTCTGAAGGTACCAGACGCGACACTTGAAACGAAAGTCCCGGTCCGTCAAAGCGCCCACGGGGCAGACGTCCACCACGTTCCCGGAGTATTTGTTGTTGAGTTCTTTCTCAGGCATAACGGCGATCTCGGCGTGGTCCCCGCGGTTGACGATCCCGAGCTCCGAAGTCTTTGTGATCTCGTCACAAAAGCGGACACAGCGCGAGCAAAGAATGCAGCGCTCGGCATCGAGCATCACGGTGGGCCCGATCGGAACGGCCTTGGGCTTCTTCACTTTTTGCTCGTAGAAGCGGCCGTCGTAGAGGCCGTATTTCATGTAATAGTCCTGGAGCCAGCACTCGCCCGCCTGGTCGCAGACCGGGCAGTCGAGCGGATGATTCACGAGGAGAAATTCGAGGATGTGGCGCCGTGTCTCCTTGGCCTTTTCGGTGTCAGTCCGCACCACCATTCCGTCCTGGCAATCCGTGTTGCAGGCGATTTGGGTCTTCGGGAATTTTTCGATGTCGACCATGCAAATGCGGCAGTTGCCCGCAATGGAAAGACCGGGATGATAACAGTAACGCGGGACCTCGATCCCGAGCCGGCCGGCGGCCTCGATGACTTTCGTCCCTGCTTCAACCGTGATTTCTTTTCCGTCAATCGTGAGCTTGGGCATATATTTCTTTCACGTCACAGTGTTTTTCGCGGATGTGGAATTCGAATTCATCCCGGAACTTGCGAAGATAACTTCCCAAGGGCATGCAGGCCCCGTCGGCCAAGGCACAAATCGTGGTGCCGCCCATGTAACCTGAAATGTCGAGAAGCGTGTCGATATCCTTCTCGCGCCCCCGCCCCCCTGCAATGCGCGCGAGAATTTTCTCAACCCAGCCCGTCCCCTCGCGGCAGGGGGAACACTGACCGCAGGACTCGTGGGCGAAGAAACGCATCGTGACAAGGAGCGCTTCGACCATGCAGGTCGTCTCGTCCAGAATCATAATCCCTGCAGAGCCTGCCATGGTGCCGATGCCCTTCAGCTGGTCAAAATCAAGACCGACTTCGACTTCATCCGCCTTGAGGACCGCGGCTGAAAGTCCGCCCGGAACGACCGCCTTAAGTTTTCTTCCTTTCCAAACGCCGCCTGAGTCTTCAATCAATTGACGAAGCGAGTAGCCCAAGGGCCGCTCGTAAACGCCGGGCCGCGCCACGTGACCCGAAACGCTGAAAAGGCGAAGGCCGCCATTTTTGGGCGAGCCCATCGAGGCAAATTTTTCCGCTCCGTCTTTGACGATAAAAGGAAGATAAGCAATCGTCTCGACATTGTTGATTGCGGTAGGACAACCAAAAAGACCCACCACCGCCGGAAAGGGCGGCTTCAGGCGCGGGAAGGCTTTTTTTCCTTCGAGCGATTCAAGGAGCCCTGTTTCCTCACCCGCAATGTAGGCCCCCGCCCCTCGATGGAGGACCAGATCGAGATCGAAACCTTTCCCGAAAATATTTTTCCCGAGAAACCCCTTTGATTCTGCTTCGCGAATCGCCTTCACGAGAATTTGATAGCCCTCTTCATATTCACCGCGCAGATAAATGTAGGCCTTGTGAATGTGATTGGCGTAGGAAGCGATGAGGATCCCCTCAAGCAGAAGATGCGGCGCATAAGCAATGACGTAACGGTCTTTGAAAGTTCCCGGCTCTCCCTCGTCGGCATTCACAACCAGGTAAATCGGTTTGCCCGTATTCTTCGGAACAAAACTCCATTTCATCCCAGCAGGAAACCCCGCGCCACCCAGCCCCCGGAGATTGGATTTTTTCACCTCGTCCACGAGCGCCTCGGGTGTGAATTTTTCGAAGGCCTGGCGTGCCGCCTCCCAGCCGCCTTCTTTTAAATAATCGTCGAGGAAATACGTGGTGCCGCGGGAGAAGAATTTAGAAATGGAGGCGTTACTGTTGGAACCGGGCTCGAGCCTGGCACTGGTAGTAACGCCTCCTATTAAGACGCCGTCCTTTCGACCCGCTTTGGCGGATCCTGACAAAATCGGATCGATCTTCTCCTCCGTCACCGGCCCCACGTAAGCGTCGTTCACCTGAATCATCGGCGCAAGTTCGCAAGCACCAAGACACTCCACTTCTTCCAAGGTGTAACGTCCGTCGGGTGTCGTCTCACCGGGTTGGATGCCAAGCTTCGATGAAATTTTTTCGAGGATTTCCTCGCCGCCCCGGAGCTTGCACGCCAAGGTTCGGCAGACGTTCACGCAGATTTTCCCCGTTGGCCTCCGTCGCAACAAGGTGTAAAAGCTCAAGACTTCGCGCACGTCGATCAAAGGAATCCCGAGGTAATCGGCTGTCTCGCGCTCGATCTCTTCCGAAATGTAACCGTGGCGCTCCTGAAAAAGCCGCAAGAGCGGAAGAATTGCGGCCCGGCGCTGGGCGTAGCGGGCGACGAGCTGGTCGGCCTCGGCTTTGAATTCATTGAGAAAAGAGGTGGGGGCCGCGTTCACCGGTCGAGCTCTCCGCCGATCATGTTCACGGAGCCGAAGGTTGGGACGATGTCGGCCACCGTGTAGCCTTTTAAGCAAATCGGAAGCGCGGCCATGATGGGAAAACAAGGCGGCCTCACGCGGACGCGGTACGGCCGGTCGGTCCCGTCGCTTACGACATAAAACCCAAGCTCGCCATTGCCGCCTTCCACCGGAAAATAAACTTCGCCCTTCGGGGGTCGGATCCCGTGTCCGCCCATTCCGAAACCGCCGCCCATCATAATCATCTTGAAGTGATTCATCAGGCCTTCGATATTGCCGTAGGTGTCTTCTTTGGCCGGAAGAACGGCGCGCTTTTCAGGCGCCTCGATCGCGGCATACTGGTCTTTGTGAGCGCCTTCAAGCGTGGGGTCCGGGGCCACGCGCTTCCCGGCAAGGGCTTCGATGCGTCCCATCTTGGCTTCGTCCACGGCCTCCGCAGCCGGAATCACGTTGCCTTCCGTGTCCACTTGAATCGGCCCCTTCGGGATTTGATCGAGCGCTTGTTCGACGATCCGCATGCTTTGCTCCATCTCCGCCATCCGGCAAAGATAGCGGTCGAGATTGTCGCCTTGGGTCCCCACCGGAATTTCAAAATTGAGCCGGTCGTAAACGAGGTAGGGATTCGCCCGCCTGACGTCGTAATCCACACCGGTGGAGCGAAGAAAAGGTCCGGTGATCCCGTAAGCGAGCGCCTCTTCTTTTGAAATGACACCGACATCTTTCATCCGGTCGATGAAAATCCGGTTTCTCGTAAGAAGCTGGTCGCAATCTTTGAGAAGCTTGCGGGTTTTTTGGATCGCCTCACGGGTTTTTTCTTCAAATCCTTCCGGGAGGTCCGCCTTGATGCCACCCACCCTGACGTAAGAGACCGTAAGCCGGGCACCCGTCACCGATTCAATGAGTTCATAGAGAAATTCGCGGGCCTGAATCATGTAGAGAAAGGCTGTGAAAGCCCCGAGTTCCATGGCGGAGGCGCCGATACAGGTGAGGTGGTCTGTCACGCGCGAGATTTCGCTCAAAATCACGCGGATATATTTCGTCCGCTCGGGCACGTCGATCCCGAAAAGTTTTTCGACGGCCATGCAGTAACCGACATTGTTAATGAGCGGCGAAACATAATTGAGCCGGTCCGTATACGGAATCACCTGGAGGTAGCCGGACTGCTCGGACATTTTCTCGAAGGCACGGTGGAGGTAGCCGATGTGGACGTCGCAACCCTCCACGTTCTCGCCGTCGAGTGTGAGGACAAGGCGGATGATCCCATGCATCGCAGGGTGTGCGGGGCCCATATTGAGCATCATCGTGCGAGACTTAAAGTTCGAATTCTGGGTCAGGGGCATAAGGAAAAATTAATTTTTAGGACCAATGAGCGGTTGTCGTTTGTTGACCGGATAATCTTTCCGGAGGGGATGGCCGACGAATTCGTCATACATCAAAATCCGTTTGAGGTCCGGGTGTCCCGTGAATCGAATACCAAACATGTCCCAGACCTCGCGTTCGTACCAGTCCGCGGCGGGCCAAAGCCCGGTGAGCGAGGGGACCTCGGCCGTTTTTTCCTCCACCAGGACTTTCACACGAAGCCTTTGGTTCTTCGGGATCGAATAAAGATGATAAACCATTTCGAAACGCGGGCCCGAGTGTTCCTTGAAGGTAAGATAATCCACTGCGCTCAAATCCATCAGGATGTTGAACTCAAACTCCGGATCTTCCTTGAGACGGCGCATCACCTCGAGGAGAGACTCCCCTTTCACGACGATTGTTTCGTCGCCCCTAAAATCATGTGACGATAAGACTTTCCCAGCGAGTTTTTCGGTAATCATTAGACGAGTTGTTTTTGTTTTTGGATTTTTTCCTGAAGCTTTATCAAACCGTCCAAAACGTTTTCTGGCCGCGGCGGACACCCGGGGATGTAAACGTCCACGGGAATAATCGTATCAATCCCCATCACCGTGGCGTAATTGTCGTAGAAGCCACCCGTACAGGTGCAGACGCCGAAGGCCACGACCCACTTGGGCTCGGTCATCTGCTCATAAATTTCCTTGAGGACAGGCGCTATCTTGTGCGAAATCGTCCCCACGACCATCAGGACGTCGGACTGGCGCGGTGAAAACCGCGGAAGCCCCGCACCGAAACGGTCCATGTCGTAGTGCGCGCAAGCCGTGGACATGTACTCCATTCCGCAGCAGGCTGTGACAAAGGGGTATTGAAAAATGGAGTACTTCCGCGCCCAGCCGAGGATTTCGTTGATTTTGGAGGTGAAAAATCCGCCGGTGGGATTGAGCGTTTCTTCACTCATCGAAATTCAAGCGCTCCTTTTTTCCACGCGTAAGCAAATCCCAGTACCAAAAAGAAAAGAAAGACAATCATCTCGACGAACCCCAACACTCCAAGCTCGCGGTAAACGACGGCCCACGGGAGGAGGAAAACCAGTTCCACATCAAAGAGGACGAAGAGCATCGCCACCAGGTAAAACCGCACCGGGAGTTTTCCCTCGGGAAGTGAAAAAGGTTTTTCGCCGCACTCAAAGGGCTGGTCCTTCACCGGGTTCGGACGCTTGGGACCGAGAACGGTGGAAAGAAAAATAAAAAGTCCGGCCAGTCCCGCCGCCATGACGAAGAGAATCAGGACCCCGCTCAATTGAGAAGCCCCTGGAGTTGATTGAGCGCGCGCATCGCGAGCGTGTAATCGGCGTTTAGCTGGAGGGCGTTCCGGTAACTGGTGAGGGCCTTCGTCCAATCGCCCTTCGCTTCCCAGACCCGTCCGAGATTGTAATGAGGAAAACAATAACTGTCGTAGCGCTTGGCCTGGATCGCCTTCTCGAGCCAGGGAACGGCCTCGTCGAGTGAGCCTTTTTCGATCAGGTATGCGCCGATGTCGTTATAAGGGTTTCCGTATTCGGGGTCGAGTGCGATGGCCTTCCGGCACTCGGTGATGGCGGCGTCGTAGCGGCCCTGGAAACTGTAAGCCCACCCGAGAAACGTGTGTGCCTCGGGCGTCGGATAGAGTGCAATCGATTTTTGATAGAGCTCGACTGCCTGCTCCAAATCGCCCTTCAACTGGTACCCATAGGCCTGGTGAAAAATCTGGAGGGCCTCGGGTTTATGGGCTTCGTCCCGTGGGGGTTGAATGTCTGAACTCATTGGCTTTGAAAGCCTTACATTATAGAGGATGCGTACGCCGATGCTCAAGCCATTCCTTGAGAATCGGGAGGAAGGAAACGACGATGACGACCCCAATGACCCAATGGATCTGTTTCTCAATGTTGGGGATAGATCGTCCCAGAAAATAGCCGGCCGAGGTCATGGCGGCCACCCAGCTGATTCCGCCCGCCACGTTGTAAAGGAGAAACCGGCGGTAGCGCATTTTCCCGACGCCCGCAACCGTCGGGGCGAAGGTGCGGACGATGGGAACGAAGCGCGCAATGACGATCGTCTTCGCGCCGTACTTTTCGTAAAACTTTTGCGTCCGGAGGAGGTGGTCCTTGTGAAAGAAAAAGGAATCCTCCTTGCTGAAAATCTTCGGGCCCAGGTAGTAGCCGATCCAGTAGCCGGTAGTGTCGCCCAAGATCGCCGCAACCGAAAGAAGCAGATTGAGGAGTCCGAGATGAAGCGTCCCCTCCACGGCCGCCAGAAGGCCGGCTGTGACGAGGAGCGAATCGCCGGGCAGGAAAAAACCGGCGAGGAGCCCCGTCTCCGCAAAAACAATGAGTACGAGGACCGCGTAGCCGCCCCAGCGAATCAATTCGTCGAAGCGGTAGAGATTGGAGAAAAACTGGTGGAGGACTTCCACGAAGGATTACAGTTCTTTCAGGATCGTCTCGAGGGGTTTTTTGATGGCGGTGAAAATCGGTGTGTCCCGGAGCGTGTAACGCCGGGCTTCGATCTCACGCATTTCGGTCACGAGGTCGAGAAAATCCCCTGGAAAGTCCGACTCGAAGGCCACCATGAATTCCTGATCGTCCAAGCCGAAGGAGTAGGACGTGTTGTTTTTCACGCTCGGGTACTTGTGGCCGACCTTGAAATGCTCTTCCATCATCTGCTGACGTTTCTCGCGCGGGAGGCGGTACCAGTCGTCGGACTTGGTGAAAGGATAAAGGAAAAGATACTTGTAGCCGGCCGGTGTCACCTGGGTCCGGCGCCCCTCCTGACCCGGGTGCGAGTGCTTCGCCACGTAGGGCGAGGGCTTGGTCATCGACAGATAGGAATAGGGAATCAGGAGATATTTCCCCAGACCGGTGTGAAGAAAAGCGGAGGACATTTCCTGAAAAAGGTCCGGGGAGTCCGCCATCCGCCAGAGGAGAAAATCGGCGTCGCCTCGGATTCCAATCATCGAATAACTGAGCCAGCTCACGCCTTTGGGACGGAAGGACTCCGCCACCTGGGAAAATTCTTTCCGGTCGTTTTCCTTTTGGCCCTCGGTGAGCCTTCTCCAAAGGGGGTCCACGCGGAAGAACCGGAAGTTCACAAATTGGCGGGCCTGCGAGACTTCCTGCTTCTCGGCCGGCAAGGGTTGAGTCAGTTTTTCAGGCATATTAAGATCCGATTATATCACCCCATTTTTAGTTCGGAAAGGCCCCGCCATCCTCTTTTATTTATTTTCGGGTTCGGCCTCGAAATGAATAAGCTCATCGCCTTCCCATTCAAATTGAAGTTGGATGGGCCGGCAGCACACCTCACAGTCATAGACGAGTGCCTGCTTGCGGCCGCCCGTGACATCCAGACGCACCGAAAGCGTGACTGCGCAATAAGGGCATGGAAAGGAGTGGTCCCGCTCAAGCATCAATCGGCTGCGTTAAGACACTTTGATCATCAAGGGACTTCTCGCAATATCGCCGGGCGAAGTGGTCTCGGCATTCCCGATTTGCGGGACGATATCAAGTCCGCCAGCCATAAAAGCCAAGTAACAAAGCTCGCTGCAAAAATAATCTTGATCTTTCTGAAGTGAATCCGCCGCTTCCTTTTGCTTGGCAGCTTTCAACACCGCCAACTGGATAAAACCGAGGTTTCTTAACAAAAGCTCGCAGCCGAGCTTCACGGTCGACTGAAGGTCATACTTCCTTGCCAGCGTTCGAATCAAATAAGCCACGACTTGCAAAGGCTCGAAGCTCGCCCGGTCCTTCACCCGATAGAGATCATAGGGCGTCTTATAATTCTCAATTGAAATCGCCCGCACTCCGCCTTTTGGAACCGCCTCGACAATCAACCCAAGGCTTGCCGATGCGACCACCGCCACATGCGAATAAATACTTCCCGTTTCCCAACGGATCAGAGAGGAAATCCATCCCTTCCCCTTACAAAGCAAGATGTCACCGTCTTGAATCATGAGAGGACATATCCCCTTTTGTCTTCAAATTTTTCGACGAGGCGCGCGAGAGGAGGCGGTAAGGGACAGGTCAAAACGAGATCCTTGCCGGTCACCGGGTGTCTGAATTCAAGACGCCAGGCGTGGAGAGCAATGCGCCCGCAAGGGTTCGTTCGTGCGTGGTAGGTCTTGTCACCGGCCACGGGGTGGCCCAGATCTGAAAGATGCACCCGGATTTGATGCTTGCGCCCCGTCTCAAGCCGGATTTTTAGCAGCGAATAATTTTCACCGGGCTTCAGCACTTCATAATGCGTCACCGCCCGTTTCGCCTCCGGTGTGAGCGGACGGGGCGAACTAAAAATCCTCAACAATTTATTTTCGTGAAGATAACTTGAGCACGTCCCCGCGCGCTCCTTGGGCGAGCCTTCCACCACCGCCAAATATTCTTTTTTAAACCGGTCCCAATTTTCCTGGAGTTTCTGCTTGACGGCCTCCGTTTTTGCGAGGAGGAGAAGACCCGAGACATCCCGGTCCAGGCGGTGCACGATAAAAACACGCTTCCGGAATGGGGACTGCCGGGTTTTGGCCCGCGCCTTTTTATTCAGGTAATCATTGACGGCAAAAATCGCGGTCTCGCGGCGGACTTTTTCCGTGGCGATGCTCAAGAGACCGGCGGGTTTATGGATGACGAGAAGCGCGTCGTCTTCATAAATAATTTCGAGATTGAATTGCAAAGCCGGGGTGACGGCCCTCGATGGGGAAGATTCGATCCGGACTTCATCGCCCGGTGCGAGTGCATGGTCAAACTGGGTTTGGATGCGTCCATTCACCGAAACGCATCCGTGCTTCAAGCGCTGCTTGAGGACCGTCCGTTTCGTCTCCGGCAGGGCCGTGAAAAGGTAGGCGAGAAGCGCCTCCGTGCGATCGACTTTGAGGGTTCGGTTCATGATTTAACGGCGCATGCGGAAGGCCAAGAATTCCTGAAGATTCGGGCTTTGGAGGTAGGGGTTCGAGCGTTTTTCCTCGCCGATCGTGGAGGAGGTCTCGTCGGAATAATTGTGGCCGGGAAAAAGGACCGTGCGCTCGTCCAGTTCCGAGAGGCGCTTCAGGCTGTGATACATTTGCTCGGCATTGCCGCCCGGAAGGTCACAGCGTCCGCAAGCCTGGATGAAAAGCGTGTCGCCTGAGACAAGTTTATTTTCGACCAGGAAGCATTGCGAACCCGGCGTGTGACCGGGCGTGTGAAGAAACGTGATTTCGACCTCCCCCACCGCGAGTTTGTCGCCTGATTCCATCGGCATCAAATCGGATTTCCATGTTTTTAAATACGCCGCCTCTTCACGATGGCAGTGGATCTTTCCTTTTACGTGCTTCAAAAAATCCGAGAGGCCGTTCACGTGGTCGAAGTGGGCGTGGGTCACAAGCGCGCCCGTGACTTTCATCCCGTCCTTCTCGGCTTCCTTCAAGACACGGTCCACCTCCCAGGCGGGGTCCACGATTACGCACTCGCGTTTTTCACGGTCGCCCACGAGGTAGACAAAATTCTGCATCGGCCCGACTTCGAGCTGTTTGAGATAAAGAGAAGATCTCATTGCTTCTCCAGATAAATGAATTCGATTTTTGGGTTCTCCTGCAAAATCTTCTTTTCCTTCTCGACGAAGCGGCTTGGAATCTCAGGATAAAAAGTGTCTCCCTCGTATTTTTGGTGGATCCGCGTGAGGTAGATACCGTCAAGCCGCGCAAGCGTCTCGGCAAAAACCTCGGCGCCGCCAATGACAAACACCTTTTCGGTTGCGACGGATCTCAAGGCTTCATCGAGAGAAGAGAAAAATTTCAAATGCCCCTCGCTTTTTCTCGTTGAGTGGGTCAACACAAAATTCTCGCGACCGGGCAGGGGTTTTCCGATGCTCTCAAAGGTTTTCCGTCCCATGATCACGGTGCTCGCAATCGTGAGTGCCTTGAAATTTTTGAGATCGGTTGAAAAATGCCACGGCAGGAGGTTCGCTTTGCCGATGACCCGCCCGTCAGACATGGCAACGACGTGATAAAGCTTCATCGCAAGAATTTAGACCGCGACGGGAGCCTTGATGGCGGGATGGGGATCGTAACCCTCAATTGTGAAATCTTCGAATTGAAAATTGAAAAGGTCTTTCACTTTCGGATGGAGGACCATCCGCGGCAGGGGCTTGGGCGTGCGGCTCAGTTGAAGCCTCACCTGTTCCAAATGATTCAAGTAAATATGAACATCCCCAAACGTGTGAATGAACTCGGCCGCTTTGAGGCCCGTCACCTGCGCGACCATCATTATGAGAAGCGCGTAGGAGGCGATATTGAAAGGGACGCCCAGAAATACGTCCGCGCTTCGTTGATAAAGCTGGCAGCTCAAGCTTCCATCACGCACGTAAAATTGAAAGAGGCAGTGACAGGGCGGCAGGGCCATCTCCTCGACCTCGGCCACGTTCCAGGCGCTCACAATCAAACGGCGGTCGTCGGGATTTTTCCGGATGCGATCTATAAGATTTGTAATTTGATCAATCCTGCGCCCGTCCGCGGCCGGCCACGATCGCCACTGTTTCCCATAAACCGGTCCGAGCTCTCCTTCTTCATCCGCCCACTCGTCCCAAATGGTGACGCCGTGGTCCTTGAGATATTGCACGTTGGTCTCGCCCCGGAGAAACCAGAGGAGCTCATAGATCACGGACTTGAGATGGAGTTTCTTGGTCGTGACCAGCGGAAATCCTTCCTCGAGATTGAAACGCATCTGGTAACCGAAGGTGCTGAGGGTCCCCACACCCGTGCGGTCCCGTTTCTCTTTTCCGGCAGAAAGAATGTGATGGAGGAGATCCAAATAGGGTTTCACGAAGGCATTATAGTCCTTTTGCCTGGCCGTCGCCGCGGGGGTCGCTCACGCCGATGAAGGTTTCCGTTTTGGGATCAAAGAAAATGACCTGGGCATTGCCGAAGGGCTTGCGGAGGACAAAATAATGTCCACGCCGCTTGAGTTCCTGCACGATCGCCGGGCTTTCAAAGAAAGAGGCCTCGGCCTCCACGCTGTAACCGCGGGCCACGAAACGCGGGGCTTTCACCGCCTGGTCGGGAGGCATCCGGAAATCAATGGTGTACATCACGATTTCCTGCACCGTGGGAATGATGAGCGAGCCGCCGGGGGAACCTGCGATGATGTAGGGTCGTCCGTTCCGGAAAACGATGATGGGAGTCATGCTGCTCCGGGGCCGCTTCTCGGGACCGGGGGCGTTCGGTTTGAGCCCCCATTTTGATTTCTCGAGGGCTGTATTGAGAAGCGTCCCCTTGGGCGCTAGGGTCGTCACGGACATGGGCTCGCGCGGCACCGCATCAAAATCCGTGAGTTCATTATTCAGAAAAAAACCCCAACCCGGCACTACCATCGCGGAACCGAAGGTGTGTTCGATCGTGGTCGTGTAAGAGACCACATTTCCCTCCTCGTCACGGATGGAAAGGTGCGAGGTGTTCCCGAGCCCCGCGGCGGAGGTGGAGGCCTCGTCCGTGAGCTCGGGGACGGAGCGCGCCTCGTCGAATTTGATCTCCCCCGCTTTTTTCTTGGCGTATTCCTTGGAGGTCAACTTTTCCAATGGGATTTTGACTTGGTCGGGGTCGCCCAGGTATTTCGCCCGGTCCTCGTAGGCAAATTTCTGCGCCTCGAGGACCAGATGAAACGTGTCCGTGGCCGGACCGTAAAAAGTGAGGCTGTAATTTTCGAGGATGTTCAGGATTTCAAGGAGCGCCACGCCGCCTGAGGAGGGCGGTCCCATGCTGAAGATATCGTGGCCGCGGTAACTTCCGTGAAGGGCCTCGCGCTCCACGATGTCATAAAAGGCGAGATCCGTTCGTTCCATTAAACCGGGGTGGAAGTGGGTAGTTTGCACGGTCTCGACGATGGCCCGCGCAATTTCACCGTCATAAAAAACGCCGACCCCTTTTTGGACAAGGGTCTCAAAGGTCTTGGCGAGGTCCTTTTGAATGAGTGTTTCTTTTTCTTTGAGGGGCGTGCCGTCCTCGTGGAAAAAAATCTTCCGGCTCGCGTCAAAGAGATTAAGCCTTTCTTTTTCGTCGTTGAGGGCCTCGGCCAGGTGCCTTGAAACGGGAACGCCCTCCTGGGCCAACCGGATGGCGGGCTCGAAGAGCTGTTCGAAACCAAACTTCTTCGAGCCGAAACGGTCGTGGACCCGCTTGAGGAGCCGGAGCGTTCCGGGCACGCCGACGGGAAGCCCGCCCGTGATCCGGTGGGGATAAAATTGGATTGGGTTCTCGGCGCCGTCCAAAAACATTTCCGGGACGGCCTTGGCCGGTGCCTTCTCGCGCCCGTCAAAAGCGTAGATTCCCTTCGTCTTCGCATCGTAATAGAGAAAGAACCCGCCCCCGCCGATCCCGGAAGATTGCGGCTCCGCGACATTCAAGACCCACTGCGCGGCGATGGCCGCGTCCACCGCGTTGCCGCCGTCCTGCAAGATTTGAAACGCAGCCTGGGTGGCGGCCGGGTGCGCCGTCACCACCATGGCCTTGGAGGTTTGATCGAAAGAGACTCGGTCGACGAGTTCGGGCGTGGGTGCGGGTGCGGCAAACAGGGAGCGGGAGAGAAAAAGAAACGAGATGAGAACGCCGGGAGCGATTCTCAAATGATTAGGAGACAGCGACTCGGCCTTTTCGGGAAAGGGCCTTCTTCGCGGCCTTGACGATGTGAGCCGAGGTGAGGCCATACTTTTGAAAAAGTTCCTCGGGTCTTCCGGATTCAGAGTAGGTGTCCTGGATGGCGACGAATTCGACAGCCGTTGGGCATTCCTGCGCCAGAAGCCGTGCCACCGCACTCCCCAGCCCGCCCCAAATTTGATGCTCCTCGCATACCACCAAGGCATGCGTTCGCCGGGCCTCTTCCAGGAGAAGTTCGCGGTCGAGGGGTTTGATCGTGTGAAGATCAATCACGCTCGCTTCGATTCCCTCGGCCTTTAATTTCTCCTCCGCCTCGAGCGCCTCCCAAACAAGGAGTCCTGTGGCCACGAGCGTCACGTCCTTGCCCTCACGAAGCCGGACGCCCTTTCCGATTTGGAACGAGGCATTTGGCGAGTGGAGGATCGGAGTCTTCGGCCTTCCCGTGCGGATGTAAACCGGCCCTTTGTGTTTGGCCGCTTCGCGGACGAGGACCTTTGCGGAAACCGCATCGGCGGGATTCATCACGACGAAACCGGGCAGGGAACTCATCAAGGCGAAGTCTTCGATGGATTGCTGGGAGGCGCCGTCTTCGCCGACCGAGATGCCGCCATGCGAGGCAACGATCTTCACGCCCAGTTCGGGAAAAGCCACGGACATCCGGAGTTGGTCATAGGCCTTGCAGACTACAAAACAAGCGAAGCTCGAGACAAAAGGAATTTTTCCCGAGGCGGCGAGACCAGCGGCGATCCCCACCATGTCGGCTTCCTGGATGCCAACATTAAAAAAACGGTCCGGGAATTTCTCGCCAAAGGCCGCCGTCTTTGTGGATTTGGAAAGATCGGCATCGAGAACCACCACGTCCGGATTCTCCTGGCCGAGCTGGACCAACACCTCGCCGTAGGCGTCACGCGTTGCAGGCCCCAGTTTTTTTTCCATTTACGCCAATTCCGCCAACGCCTTGGCGGCTTCCTCTTTGGTGGGCGCCACGCCGTGAAAGTGATTGTTGTTTTCCATAAACGAGACGCCCTTTCCTTTAATGGTGTGGGCGACAAGGATGCAGGGCCTTCCTTTTACTTCCTGGGCTTCACGGACCGCGGCGACAATCTGCTTCATGTTGTGGCCGTCGATTTCCTGCACATGCCAATTGAAGTTCTGCCACTTCCCCACCATGGGCTCCATGTCGCAGATCTTGTGGACTGCATCATCCAGTTGAAATTTGTTGTAATCCAAAATCACGATCAAGTGGTCCACGCGGTGATGGGCCGCGGCCGACGCGGCCTCCCAGGTCTGGCCTTCGTTGGTTTCGCCGTCGCTCATCACGACGTAGGTGTAAAAGGATTTCTTGTCGAGGCGTCTTGCTAAAGCGCAACCGATTCCGATCGAAAGCCCCTGCCCCAGCGAACCCGTCGAGGCCTCGAGGCCCGGGAGCCGGCGCATGTCGGGATGGCCTTGAAGCGGGCTCTCCAATTTTCGAAGCGTCCACAAAAGTTCGCGCGGAAAATAGCCCGCGTGCGCCAACGCCGCATAAAGGGCAGGTGCGCCGTGACCCTTGCTCAAAATGAGTCGGTCGCGGTCCGACCATTTGGGTTTGGCCGGATCGTGATTCATCAGATGAAAGTAAAGCGCAGTGAGGATGTCGGTTGCAGAAAGCGAGCCGCCTGGATGACCGGAACCCGCCTCGGCCAGCATCTGAATGATGTCGCGGCGGATTTCTCGCGCTTTGGACGGTAATTCTTCAATGGATAACTTTTTTGCCATCAGAAGGGCGTATAGCTTACGTGATTCATGTCGTGGAGGGAAGTGAAAATTTCCAGGATTTGGCGGGCGCCGTGAAGGAGGGAAAGTCCGGGCTGGAGGATGTCGGTGGATTTGATTTCGTAGACCTGATTTTTCTGGACCGCCGCGATTCCGTCCCACCCTTTGCGGGACCGGATCTTTTCGATCTGCACCTTTTTCCCGCACCAGGAAGCAAGAATCACTTCGGGGTTTCGCCGAATCACCTCGTCGGGGTCCACACGACGTTCTCGTGCCACGGTTCCTTTTTCCAACTCCTCAAACACATCCTCTCCTCCGAGTTTCCGGATCAATTCCCCCACCCAGCGAATTCCCGAAATCAAAGGATCGTCCCATTCTTCAAAATAGACGCGTAACCGTCGGGGAAAATGCGAGGCCTTCTTTTCCAGCTGATTCAATTCTTCAAAAAATTGGTCGCGGAGTTTTTCGCCCTCTTTTTCAAGACCGAGAAGCCGGCCCGTCGCAAGAAGGGCCTCACCCACTTCCTCGAGGCTCCGCTGGTTGGTGACAAAGACATTGAAACCCTCCTCGGTGAGGTCGTGGACGATTGTCTTCTGAAGATCGGAGAAAGCGAGAACCAAATCGGGTTTAAGCGCGCGGATTTTTTCCATCCGGGCTGTGGTGAAGGCCGACACTTTTTCCTTGAGCCGGGCCTCGGGCGGTCTTGTGGCATAGCCTGAAACCCCCACGACGCGGTCTCCCGCTCCGAGGGCAAAGGCAATCTCTGTGGTCTCGGCCGTGAGGCAGACGATTCGCCTCGGCCAACCCTCAGACTTCGACAAAGACGTCCTCTCCTTCTTCTTTGACCTTGTAAATTTCTTGCTGCACCGCGGGATTGAAAGTGCAAGCCCCGCTCACCACATCAAACGACCAGCCGTGCCAAGGACAGGTGACAATGGTGCCATCGAGCCCGCCTTCGGCAAGAGGCCCTCCCTGGTGAGGACACACGGAGTGGATGGCGCAGACCTTTCCGCCGGTTTTGAAGAGTGCGATTTCTTTGTCCTTCACTTGCACGAACTTTCCCGTGTCACCGGGAATTTCGCTTTTCTTTGCCACTTTCACGAACTCAGGCATTGCTCTCCTTTTCAGGAGGCGTTACTGGCAGTGCCAGGCAGCTCTGCCTGGCACTGCCAGTAACGCCTCCGAGGGTCAGTTATTCTACAATATCCGGGATTTTTTTGTATAATGCCAGTCCGTGCAACGGAAAAAGGCCCTCCTCCTCATCGCGGCCAGCGAAACGAACGCGAACCTTTATTACGCCACCCATTTCCTCGCCCCGGACCCTTTCGTCTTTGTCGAAATCGGCGGCCGGAAGTTTCTCCTGATGAGTGACCTCGAAGTCGACCGGGCCCGTTTCGAATCCATCGCCGATGAGGTGCTCTCGACTTCGCGGCTTGCCCGTGATTACCGCAAACGAACGGGCGAGAAACCCAATTACCTCGGAATCATCGAGGATTTTCTCAAACGAAAAAAAGTGGGGGAGCTCCTCGTGCCGGACGATTTCCCGCTTGCGTACGCCGATGCCTTGAGAAAAAAAGGCTTCCGGATCGAGACGAAGGCCGAGCCTTTTTTTGAAAAGCGGGTGATCAAATCCCCGGCCGAGATCCGTGCCATCGAGACGGCGCTCCGCCACACGGAGGCAGCCTGCTGCACCGCCATTGAAGTGATTGCGCGCGCTCAAATCCGGAAAGGGAAACTTTTTTACAAGGGCCGCGTGCTCACGAGTGAAGCCGTCAAGCAAATCATCAACGTTTCCTTAATGGAAAAGGATTGCGTGGCCCAGCACACGATCATTGCTCCCGGCATTCAGGCGGTCGATCCTCACAATCAAGGGACCGGTCCCTTCCGGGTGAACGAACCCATTGTCATGGACATCTTTCCCCAATCCGTCCAGAACCGCTACTATGCCGATCTCTCGCGGACGGTGGTGCGGGGTAAGGCGTCACCGAAACTCAAAAAAATGTTCGCGGCGGTCCGCGAAGGACAGGAAATGGCCTTCCAGCGGATTCGAGCCGGCGCTGACGGCGGCGAGATTCATCGGGCCATTCAGCACCGGTTCGAGGAACTGGGTTTCCGGACTGGAGAAATGAATGGCCGCATGCAGGGATTTTTCCACGGAACGGGCCACGGCGTGGGCCTCGAAATCCACGAGCCACCCCGCATCAGCGCAGGAAAAGACATCCTCCAAGCCGGACAGGTTGTGACGGTTGAACCGGGTCTTTATTATGAGGATGCGGGCGGCGTGCGCCTTGAAGACATGGTCGTTGTCACACGCACCGGCTGCCGCGTCTTGAATCGCCTCCCGAAAGTCCTCGAGCTTTAGCCCAACACCCGAGCGCCCAACGAGTTAGATCCCTCTCGTTTGCTTTTCCCAGGAATCCCGGGAAACATTTAAGTGGGGAAAACCTCGGGAAAGCCGTAGCTTGCAATAGGGGGAGGTGAAATCAAAATGGGTAATTTGAAGCTCGTGGCGCGGATTCTCTTGCTTCTCGCCGGGCTGGGTCACCTGCTGCCGGGCGTTCTGGCTCCCATTCTCTCAATCGGAGTGGGAATGATCACAGTGCAGTTCGTGATCGGGATCCTGTCCGTCGTGCTGGCTCTGTATCTCCTCGTCAAACAAGTTCCGTAATCAGGAACTTTTTTGAGTGAGGGAGGGCGAAACCTCGAATCGAACCGGGGCGGGGAAGATTTTATTTTTCCATCCGAGTTCGAACAAGGTTCGGAGTCCTTCCATTCCCCGCTCCCCCAATTCCAGAGAAAAATCGTTGACGTACATCCCCACGAACCGGTCTCCCCGCTTCGGATCGATCCCTCGTCCGAATTCCAAGGCGTAGCAAAGCGCCTCTTCGCGGTGCGCCATCGCGTGCTCGATGCTTTTCAAAAAGACGCGATTGAATCCAGCCTTCGTCTCCTCCGGCAAATCCCGGCGAATGGCATTGACCCCTAAAGGAAGCGGAAGCGAGAACTGGCGAAACCACCACTCTCCCAGATCCACGATTTTTTCAAATCCCAATTCCCGGTAGGTGAGCTGCCCTTCGTGAATCAAGAGCCCGAAATCGGCCTCTCCCCGTTCGAGGACGGAAAAGATTTTGTCGAAGGGCGTGAAGACGGGCTCGAAATCTTTTTCGTAAAGCCGGAGGACGAGGTAGGCGGTCGTGTAACGGCCGGGGACCGCAATTCTTTTTCCTCGGAGGGAGTCGGGAGCAGTTCCTTTTCGAGACACAACGATGGGTCCGTAATTTTCGCCGACACTCGCTCCATAAGGAATGAGTTGATAGCGGTCCGCGAGGAGACCCAACGCGTGACAGGAAAGGGCGGTGACTTCGAGCTCGGTCTTGAAGGCCCGGCGGTTCAGGCTTTCAATGTCCTCGACGATGTGCTCGATATCGAAATCTTCAAGGGGGATTTTCCCTTTGGCGAGGGCCCAAAACATGAAGGCGTCATCGGCGTCAGGGCTATGCCCCACTCGAATGCGATGCTTCAAATTCGATTCAGACCGAGGTGCCGACCTTCGCCGAGGAAGCGATGGCGAGCCAGATGCAAACAAGCGAGATCGCAACGAAGACGACCAGCGTCGTGGCGTTGATCGCCCCGTAGTGCGCGGGCGCGAGCATCCCGAAAAGCATCGGCCCGGAGAGAAAGGTGTTGGTCCGCGAAGCGAGAAGGGCTTTTTTTCTCACCCCCGCGATCTGGTCTTGTGGGACTTTTCCGGAGAGAAGTGCTTTCTGTGCAGGCCAAATGATGAACCACACGTTGAACCACATGACGGTGCCGAAAAGCGTTCCCATGAGGATCCAGATCGCTCGAGGTGTGAGGCCGTTGGCATCGCGGAAAAGCGAGCTCGGCCCAAAGCCGACCCCCGGCGTGTACATGTAATTCATTGTGAAGAGCACGAGTCCGGCGAGGAAGGTGACCATCGCCCCCCAACGGAACCACCACAAGGCCCGAGGCAATAGTTTTGGATTCACCGCTTTTTTTCCTGCATCGTCCAACGCCCCTTGCAGGGGAACGTTCACGAAGTTGAAAAAATAGAGGTGTCCGATCCAGGTGATGCCGGCAATGACATGGAGCCAACGGACAAGAAGATGAACGTTACTGAATAAATCACCCAGTGCCATAGCTTCCTCCTCCCTTGGTTTTAAATCTTCCCGACCAAATCGAGCCCGGGCTTCAGGGTTTTCTTGCCGGGTTCCCAGCTCGCGGGGCAAACCTCGCCCTTGTGCTCCCGGACAAACTTGGCGGCCTGGACCTTCCGGAGGATTTCCTTCGCGCTCCGTCCGATCGAATTGTCGTGGATGTCGAGCGTCTTCAAAACGCCGTCCGGGTCAATGATGAAGGTCCCCCGAAGGGAAAGCCCGACTTCTTCAAGGTAGGTTCCAAATTCCCGGCAAAGTTTTCCCGCCGGATCCGCCAGCATGGGAAACCGAATTTTTTTGATGGCGGGCGAGACATCGTGCCAGGCCTTGTGGACGTAGACCGTGTCCGTGCTGACGCTCAAAATTTCGGCGCCGGTCTTCTTGAATTCGTCATAGTATTGGGCGGCCTCTTCGAGTTCGGTCGGACAGATAAAAGTGAAGTCTGCCGGATAAAAGAGGAGGACAAGCCACTGCCCCTTGTAGTCTGAAAATTTGATTTTCTTGACGTCATCGTTTTGATACGCGTCCACTTCGAAGTCGCAAATTTTTTGCCCTATCTTAACCATAGAGTCAGCCTCCGTTCAAACCTTTAAGCGATGTTTAAAACCTCAATTTGAAACTCAAGATTCTTGCCCGCCAAGGGGTGATTGAAATCGAGGATCACCGTTTTCTCCCGGACTTCCTTGATCTTGACGAGCAGCCGGTCCCCTTCAGGGGAGCGCGCCTCGACCAAGGTCCCCACCTTCATGGGAATTTCGGAGGGGAGCTGCCCCTTTTGAAATTCCTTGTAGGCTTTGGGATTGACGGGCCCGTAGGCTTCCGTCGCCTGGACACGGATGGTCTTCTTCTCTCCCACGCGAAGGCCGGTCAAGCCCTTCTCGAGACCCGGGACGATTTGATTTTTCCCGTGCAGATAAATGAAAGGGTTCCTGGAGTCGGCGGTCTCAATGAGAGAACCTTCGACAAAAAGCTTGTAGCCCAACGTCACCTTCTTGCCGCTCTCGATTTTGACGGGCTGAGCGGCCATGAGCGAATGACCCGTTTCCAAAATGATGAAAGCCCCAAAGACGACTGCCAGAAAAGTGAACGTTTTTCGATTTTTCATCGCCTCAACCCTTGAAGGCCTCCTCGAGAAGGGGCTTCAGTTCCCCGTGTTCGTTCATCTCGTTGACGATATCGCATCCGCCGACGAGCTTTCCTTTGACGAAAACCTGGGGGAAGGTCGGCCAATTGGAAACTTGCGGGAGCATCGCCCGGACGTCGGGATTGGCCAGGATGTCCACGGCGTGAAAGGGGTAACCCAGTGCCTTGAAAATTTCGACGGTGCGGGCCGAGAAACCGCATTGGGGAGCGTCGGGCGTTCCCTTCATGAAGATGACGACTTTGTCGGCCGCGATTTCGGATTTGATTCGTTCAAGTGTGTTCATATTAGAAGTCGGTTATTTTATTACGTCTAAGGGACCGTCACAAGACCTTTGTCTTGATGGCGAGGGCGTGGATCTGGTCTTTTAAGGGTTCGAGTGCCGCGTGGACCATCCGGTGCTGCTCGAGGGTCGGTTTCCCTTTAAAAACCGGCGAGAGGACAATCACCTGAAAGTGATCCCCGGTGCCGGTCATGTCCTCGACCGTGACTTCGGATTGGGGGATTGCCTTCGAGACCAGGGATTGAATTTCCTCGGGGCCGATCATCGTTTCAAAGTTTCATCCAGACTGACTTGACCTGAGTGTAAAAGTCAAACGTGTGGATCCCGCCTTCGCGGCCGAAACCGGACATCTTGGTGCCGCCGAAGGGCACCGCGTGATTGAATGTGCCGTAGCAATTCACCCAGACCGTTCCTACTTTAAGTGAGCGCGCTGCCCGGTGCGCTTTTTCGAGATCGCGCGTCCAGATGCCGGCCGCTAGACCATAGAAGGACCGATTGGCCTCTTTGAGGACCTGGTCAAAATCACGGAAGGAAATTTGCGCGAGCACCGGTCCGAAAATTTCTTCCTGCGCGAGGCGCATTTCATTGGAAACCCCGTCAAAAATCGTGGGGCCGACGAAAAACCCTTTGGTTTTCTTTTTCCTCCCGTCCAAAAGGGGCCTGGCGCCTTCTTTTACGCCGATTTCAATGTAGCGAAGAACTTTTTCAAATTGCTCCGCTGAAACAAGCGGCCCCATTTCAGTCCGGGAATCGAGGGGGTCACCCGGCTGCCACGACTTGGCCTTTTCCAGGATGCGTTCGGTGAAAGGCCCCCTGATCTTTTCATCCACGAAAAGACGGGAGCCGGCGCAGCAGACCTCACCTTGATTGAAGAAAATTCCGTCGCAGGCAAAGTCGGCCGCCTGGTCCAGATCGGCATCAGCAAAGATGATGTTGGCGGACTTGCCGCCCAGTTCAAAAGAAATCCGTTTCAGGGTCGCCGCCGCATTTTTCATGATTTCCTGTCCCGTCACGTACTCCCCGGTGAAAGAAATTCCGTCGACTTCCGGATGACGGACGAGCGCTGCCCCGGCGGTTGGACCAAAACCAGGAACCACATTCAAGACTCCTTCCGGCAGACCCGCCTCGGCCGCGATCTCGGCGAGGGCCAGAGCCGTGAGAGGTGTTTGCTCGGCCGGCTTGAGAACTAACGTGTTCCCGCTAGCGAGGGCCGGCGCCACCTTTTGGGCCTCAATGCAGAGAGGGAAATTCCAAGGCGTGATGGCTCCGATCACCCCGAGGGGCTCACGGAGGGTGTAGGAAAAGTAGTCCGGATCCGCGGGGATCGTCTCGCCCGTGAGTTTGTCCGCCCAGCCCGCATAATATTCGAAGGCCTTCCAGGCGGCCGGGAGGTCGATCGCTCGGCTGTTTTGAATGGGCTTGCCCGTGTCGAGGGTTTCAAGAAGAGCCAAGTCTTCGGTCCGCTCCTGAAGGAGGTGGGCCATTTTCTGAAGGATCCCGGCCCGTTCCCCGGCCTTCATCTTCGGCCACGGCCCGGATTCAAACGCCCTTCGCGCGGCCTTCGCCGCTCGATCCACGTCAGACTCGCCCCCTTCAGCCACGCGGGCGATGACCTCTTCGGTGGCGGGATTGATCGTCTCGAAGGTTCGACCCGAATCGGCCTTGACCCATTTTCCCGCAATCCAGAGATCGGTGGGAGGAAGTTTAGCCGTGGTCAGCATTTTTTTATTGAGGTCTCCTTGGGAACTTGGTAGAGTATCACGCCTTCATCATAAGAGAAAACGGACGTTCACGCAACGGGCTCATCCGGCAGGACAATCATCGGGAAGACCCAAAAAAGATAGGCTTCTTTTTATTAAAAGGAGAACGCAGAGCGCATGAAGAAAATCGTCAATGACCTTTCGTGGATGATCGGCGGACCCCAGGGGACCGGCGTGGATTCCTCCGCTAACCTTTTCGGCCGGGCCTGCGTGGCCGGCGGCCTGTGGATCTTCGGGAAACGCGAGTACCATTCCAATATCATCGGCGAGCACAGCTATTTTCAAATTCGCGTATCCGGCGAGCCGGTACGATCGCACTTGGATCCGGTGCACCTCCTGGCCACCTTTGAAGATTCGACGGCCCGGATCCACGCCCACGAAATGGCCCCGGGCGGGGCGCTGATTTACGATCCCACCGTCACCCATCCTGAAAATCTGAATCTTCCCAAAGACGTTCTTCTCGTTCCCCTCGATTACGCCGAAGTTTTAAGACAAGTCTCCGCCGAAACCGGCGAACCTTTCAGCAAACTCGTTATCATGAAAAACACGATTTCAGTCGCGGCCTCCTGCGCGCTTCTGGAGTTCGAGGAGTCCAACATCGAGAAGGCGCTCGCTGGAATTTTCACGGGCCGCAAAGCGAAGCTTGTTCCGATAAACATGACCGTGGCCCGCAAGGCCTACTCCTTCATCAAGAAAGAATTCATCGATCAATTCCCCTACAGGCTCGAGCCCATTGCCAATGTTCCCAAGCGGCTTGTGATGATCGGCAACACCGCGGTCGCCTTGGGAAAGATCAAGGCGGGCTGCCGCTTTCAGACCTATTACCCCATCACACCCGCGAGCGACGAATCGGTTTATCTCGAAGGGCTGAGCGAATATGGAATGATGGTGATGCAATGCGAGGACGAGATTGCCTCGGTCGAGCAGGCCATTTCAGCTTCCATCATGGGAGTCCGCGCCTCCACCTCCACTTCCGGTCCGGGGTTCTCCCTCATGGCCGAGGGCATGGGATGGGCGGGGATGAATGAAGTCCCGGTCGTGATCGTCAATTACCAGCGCGGCGGTCCCGCCACGGGACTTCCGACGCGTCACGAGCAGGCGGACCTTCTCTTTGCCCTTCACTTCGCCCACGGAGAGTTTCCCCGGATCGTAATCGCACCGGCCGACCACGAAGAGTATTTTTACGACGCCTTTCAAGCCTTCAACTATGCCGACCGTTACCAGACGCCCGTGATCGTCCTCGCCGACAAGAACATCGCCAACAACACTCAGAGCATCCTCCCCTTCGATGAATCCAAATTAAAAATAGACCGCGGCCAAGTCGCCACAAAAGAAGACATGAACCGACTTTCGGCGGATGGAATGTTCAAGCGCTTTGCCTTCTCGGAATCGGGTATCTCCACCCGAACTTTTCCGGGAACGCGGGGCGGGATTTACTGGATGACCGGCGATGAGCATGACGAACTCGGGCACATCGACGAAAGCTCGGCCAACCGCGTCAAGATGCAGGACAAGCGAATGAAAAAACTCGAGACGGCCAGCCGCGAAATCCCGGAATCCGAACAGATCCGGCTCTTCGGCGACCCGAAAGCGGACCTCACCCTTGTCACTTGGGGTTCTCCGAAGGGACCGATCCTCGATGCGCTGTCCAAACTCAAGAAGGAAGGAATCAATGCCAACCTTCTCCAGGTCCACATCGTCTGGCCCTTCCCCACCGGGCCCGTGACGAAAATCCTTCAGAAAGCCAAGACCGTCATCAATGTCGAGATGAATTACACGGCCCAGCTCGCGAGCCTGATCCGGCGCGAGACGGGGATCAAAATCCAACACAACATTCTCAAGTACAACGGACGCCCGATCTCGGAGACGGAAATCCTGGATGGAGTGCGCGAGGTCGTGAAGAAAAAGACCGAGCGGGTTGTCCTCACGGCCGGGATGTAAAGGGGGACCCAAGACTGCGATGGAGACCACGAAGAACGTCAATCCAAAGAACCTGTCCGACACGCCGCTCACGGCGAAGGATTTCAAGACCGACGTCCACATTGACTGGTGTCCGGGTTGCGGGGACTTTGGCATCACGGCCTCCGTTCAAATGGCATTGGCCGAGCTCAAGCTCGCGCCCTGGCGCGTTGTGATTTGCTCCGGTGTCGGCTGCTCCTCGAAGACCCCTCACTTCATTAAAACCTACGGCGTCCATACCCTTCACGGACGCGTGCTTCCCTTCGCGCTGGGCGCCAAGATGGCCAATCCCGAAATGGAGGTCGTGGCCGTCGGCGGCGATGGCGATGGTTACGGCATCGGCGCAGGACACTTCATGCACGCGGGCCGGCGCAATATCGACATGGCTTATATCGTCTTCAATAACGAGGTTTACGGACTGACCAAGGGCCAGGCCTCGCCCACCTTGGGACGCGGGCAAAAACCCAAGTCGCTTCCCCTTCCGAACGTCAATGAAGGCGTGAATCCGCTCGCTCTCGCTTTGAGCGCGGGCTACACCTTCATCGCCCGGAGCTATTCTTTCTCGGGCGCCCATTTGAAGGAGACCATCAAGCGCGCCATCCTGCACAAGGGAATGGCCCTGGTGGATGTCCTCCAGCCCTGCCCCACTTACAATGATCTTCACGACAAGGAATGGTTCTCTCAAGTCGTGGAAGTCAACGGCCAGCAAAAGCCGCGCTGTTTCGATATCGAGAAGGAAAATTACGACGGCCGTGTGAAGGATTCCGCCAATCTGGACGAGATCACCGCCAAGAAAAAACAGGCCTTCGAGATGGCCCATTACCGGGGCGAACAAGTGCCCATCGGCGTTTTCTACCAGGTCGAGCTTCCCACCTATTATGAGCGGATCGCCGAAAACGCTCCGATCCTCAATCAGTACACGCCCGCGACGCTCCCGACGGCCGACGAAAAGGGCCGTCCCACGAGCGACCTCTCGCAGCCGCTTTCTCACCTGCTCGTTTAATTTCGCCGCACACCCTCAAGGGGCCTGGCCCCTTTTGGTTTCGTCTGTGTTAGAATATCCGCCCCATGAGCTTTAACCTCAAGCACCGTTCAAAAGAAATCACCGAAGGCCCCGAGCGGGCGCCCGCGCGGGCGATGCTGCGCGCGATGGGTCTGACGGATGAAGACCTCGGGAAGCCTTTCATCGGCGTTGCCAACACGGCCTCCGACATCACGCCCTGCAATGTTCATCTCGATGAAATCGCCCGGCGCGTCAAAAAAGGCGTGCGCGAGGCGGGCGGAGTCCCCTTCGAATTTGGAACCATCACGGTCTCAGACGGCATCTCGATGGGCACCGAAGGGATGAAGGCCTCCTTGATCTCGCGCGAAATCATCGCAGACTCCATTGAATGCGCCTCGATCGGCGAACGCTTTGACGGACTTGTGACGATCGCGGGCTGCGACAAAAATCTCCCTGGCACCTTGATGGCCGCGATCCGCTTGAACATCCCGTCGGTCTTCATCTACGGCGGAACGATCTACGCCGGCAAGTTCGAGGGCCGGGACGTCAACATTCAGGATGTCTTCGAGGCGGTCGGCCGCTTCGCTCAAGGGAAGATGAGTCTTTCTGAGCTTCACGCCCTCGAATGCGTGGCTTGCCCCGGCGCGGGAAGCTGCGCGGGGATGTTCACGGCCAACACGATGGCCACGGTGATCGAGACCCTCGGGATGATGCTCCCCGGAAACGCTTCGATCCCGGCCGAAGACCCCCGGCGGCTTCAAACTTCCGAAGAAGCCGGAAGACAGGTTCTTTTTCTTTTGAAAAATGGAATCCGTCCGAAAGACATTCTCACGAAGAAGGCCTTTGAAAACGCAATCACCGCGGACGTCGCGATCGGAGGGTCCACCAATGCCGTCCTTCACCTCCTCGCCCTCGCAAAGGAAGCGGGGGTCAAGTTGAGTCTCGATGATTTTGAGCGGATCAGCCGGAAGACCCCCCACATCGGCGACATGAAACCTGGCGGCCGCTTTGTGATGGCCGATCTCGACCGGGTGGGCGGCGTCCCGCTTCTCTTGAAGACCCTTCTTGAGGCGGGACTTCTCCATGGCGACGCACTCACGATCACCGGAAAAACGCTCGCAGAAAACTTGAAAGGGTTGAAGGTCGACCTGAAATCCGGCCGGGAGGTCATCCGGGCGCTTGATAAACCGATTCATTCCGAAGGGGCGCTCGTCGTCCTTCGCGGCAACCTCGCGCCGGACGGCGGCGTGATGAAACTCACGGGAACCAAGGACTTCGTCTTTAAAGGACCGGCCCGCGTTTTTGATTCGGAGGAGGCTGCCTTCCAAACGATCCAAGCGAAGAAAATCAAACCGGGCGACGTGGTCGTGATTCGTTACGAGGGACCGAAGGGCGGGCCGGGAATGCGCGAGATGCTGGCCGTCACAGCGGCCATCGCGGGTCAGGGGTTCGGTGAAAAAGTGGCCCTCATTACAGACGGCCGATTCTCAGGCGCCACGCGGGGTCCGATGATCGGACATGTTTCACCCGAAGCTTTGGTCGGCGGTCCCATTGCTGTCGTCCGGGAAGGCGACGCCATTTCGATCGATCTTCCCAAGCGGAAGCTCACGCTCGAAATCCCGGCGACCGAACTCGCGAAGCGCCTCAAGGCTTGGAAGCCTCCGGCCCCGCGTTACCGCGGCGGCATTTTCGAAAAATACTCCCGCCTCTTCCAATCGGCATCCGTTGGTGCAGTCACGCTCGCCTAAGTCCCGTTTCGATGTCGTCCTCTTCGACATCGACAACGTTCTCGTTGACACGCGCGCTTCCTACCTCGCGGCCATCCAGAAAACGGTCGAGATTTACCTTCATCGTCCCGGCGTCGTCTCGGCCACGGACGTCGACCGCTTCAAGCTCCTCGGAGGCTTCAATGACGACTGGGACGCCTGCTTCGGGATCGTTACCTTCCTTGAGGCTTCAATCCAGGGAAAACCGATTCGCTTCGGGGACCACCGTCGTTATCGGCTTTCAATCAGCGAACTGGCAGAGCTTTTTCCGGAGCGGCCACTCGGGGTAGAGGGACTTTTGAAACGGCTCCGGATCCTCTACGAACGGGTTGAAATTCCTTCCTTTCAAAAGATTGCGCGGATCTTCCAGGAAGTTTACCTGGGAAAGAAAGGCCGGGGGTTGATTCAAAAAGAAAAGTTGATTTTTCAAAAAGTCCTTCTCGAAAAAATCCGAGCGAAGGGGCCCCGAATGGGCATCGTGACCGGCCGGAATCAATTTGAGGCCCGCTATGCTCTTAAACGTTTTGGGATCCTCAGACTCTTTGACGTCCTCATCACGATTGACGAGGTGAAGCGAGAGGAAAAAAAAACCGGAAAAATTTTGAGGAAACCAAATCCCTGGCCGGTCTTGGAAGCCGCACACCGGTTCGAGAAAACAAAGCTACGGTTTCTTTATGTCGGAGACCTCCCCGACGACATCCTGGCCGCGAGAGGGGCGAGAAAAAAAATTTCAATCCGCTCGGCCGCCTTCCCCGCTTACGCGCGGGACCCCGATAGGGCGATGAGGGAGCTTCACAAGACGAAACCCGATTACTTTCTGAAAAAGCCGCAGGACCTTTTAAAAATTCTCTTCCACTAACCCGTGTTGCGCAGACCCTGCGAGACACCATTCACGGAAAGGTGAATGGCGTACCAGATGGCCTCTCGGTCCTTCTCCTCGGACGATTTTCGGAACCGCTCGAGAAGGATCGCTTGGGCGTAACTGATCGGATCCACGTAGGGATTGCGGAGGCGGATGGAATTCTGGAGGGCATAATTGCGCTCGAGGAGCTCCTGCTGGCCCGTGATCCCGAGAATCACCCGGCGGGTTCTTAAGAATTCCTCCTCAATCCGGCTGAAAAATTTTTTCCGGATGCCCCCGTCCGGGACAAGTCCCGCGTAAAGCCGGGCGATCGAAAGGTCCGCCTTTTGCATGCTCATCTGCATCAAATCCACGAGCGTCTGGAAAAAGGGCCAACGTCGGTACATTTCACCCAGCTCGGCTCGGCCTGAGCGCTCCACCGCCGTCCCGAAACCGTACCAGCTTGGTAAATTCACGCGGGACTGCATCCAGCTGAAGACCCAGGGAATCGCGCGCAGGTCTTCGATCCGCTGGCTTTCGAATCGCCTCGCCGGACGCGAACCGATGTTCAATGAGGAAACCTCCTCGATGGGCGTCGCGTAATGAAAATATTTGAGAAAATCCGGATCGTCATAGACGAGTGAACGGTAGGTCCGAAACGAAGCACCCGAAAGTTCCTCCATTGCCTTTTCCCCTTTCGCTTCTTCCTGGGGAAGCGGCTTGTGCATCCAGGTCGCGGCAATCACAGCCGAGAGGACGAGCTCAAGATTTCGCTCGGCGATGAAGGGGTTGGCGTACTTTGAAGAAATGACTTCGCCCTGTTCGGTGATCTTGATCCTGCCGCCGATCGTGCCCGCGGGCTGGGCCAGGATGGCTTGATTGGTCGGCCCGCCGCCCCGTCCGATCGTGCCGCCGCGGCCGTGAAACAGTTTTTGCTTAATCCCGTAACGTTTCGCGACCGCCGTCAGTCGCTGCTGGGCCCGGTAGAGGGCCCAATTGGAAGTCAAGAATCCCCCGTCCTTGTTGCTGTCCGAGTAGCCCAGCATGATTTCCTGCTCTTTTCCGAGTGAATCCAAATGCTTGGAATAAACGAGGTCCCGGTAAAGGGCTTCCATCACGTGGGGCGCCTCGTCCAGATCGTGAATGGTCTCGAAAAGCGGTACGAGGTGGAGACCTGAAATTCCGGTCTCCGCCGCGAGCCAGCGGAGCATCAGGAGGTCGCTTGGGCTCCGGGTCATGCTCAGGATGAAGGTATCAATGGAGCCGGGGTCGATTTCCTGGTTGGCACGGCGGACACAATCGAAGGTCTCGAGTACTTCCGCTGTTTCGGCCGAGAGACCGTTCCTTTCAAGAGAATGGGGGGCTTTCCGAATCCATTCGTGAAGGAGTTTCGCTTTCTTCTCTTCCGAAAGGGAGGAGAAAGATCCCTCGACCCAACCTTCCTTTCGGGCAATTTCAGAAACGGCCTTTAGAAGGACCTCCCTGTTTTCTCGTATGTCGAGCTGGGTAAACCGGAATCCAAAAAGCTGGACCGCAAGTTCGAGCCGGCGAAACTCTCCTCGCACCAAAACACTTCCTCTGTGTTTTTCAAGAGAATGGATGACGACGGCGAGATCTTCCTGGAACTCCCCTGCGTTCCGGTAAAAGGCCTCGATCGTTTCATCCGGAGCGGTCAGCCGGTCCGAGGGCCTCGCGTTGAGCCGGAGGGAATTGATGAGTTTCCGCTGAATGAAGGAGAGTTTCTTCCGGTAAATCTCCTTCTGGCTCTTGGCCTTCATCCTCTCGGCAAATCGCGGCAGGGCCGCTTGGTCGGCTGAGAGGGATCGAAGAAGTTCGGGTGTGGCCCCGACCAATTCCACGGACTGGCTCGCCTCGGCCATGAGGTGATCCAGACACTGAATGTATTTTCGAAGGACCGCGTCTTTTTGGCGCCGTAAAGCCTCGTAAGTGACCTCCGAGGTGACATGAGGGTTGCCGTCACGGTCTCCCCCGACCCAGGAACCGAACTGAAGGATGGGTCCCACACACAGGTCCTTCGCGAAACGGTCCCGGAGCACCCGCTCGAAACGGAGCAGGGTTTCAGGCACCGCATCGAAAAGAATGGTATCGAGATAAAAGAGGACATTTTCCACTTCATCCATCGGGGTCTGACGGCGCCTTCGAATTTCATCCGTCTGCCAGAGGAGTGTAATTTCCTGATGGATTTTTTCGTCAATCTCATGAAGCTCCCGGGGCGTCAGGTGCCGGAGCTCGCGCTCGATTAAGAGATGATTGATCACGAAAAGTTTCTCGAGGACCGAGCGGCGCTGGGCCTCGGTGGGGTGTGCGGTAAGGACTAGTTCGATTGAAATTTCAGAGAGGGCGCGGTGGACCTTGCCTTTGCTCCAGCGTGCGTCCTTCATCATCTGGACGATGTGTTCCACCGATCCTTTTTGGAACGCGGCAACCGGCAGAGATTCGTAGTGGCGCTTCCGGCGGATGCGGTGTTTTTCCTCAGCCAGGTTCACGAGTTGGAAATAGATCGTGAAGGCGCGGATCAATTTCGTGAGTTCGGTGAGACGGAGTGACCGGATTTTTTTGAGGAGCTTGGCCTCGAGGGAGGGATTGGGTTCCCGGCGGAGTTGGATCGCGGTCTTCCGGACCCACTCTACTTGTTCAAAAAAAAATTTTCCCTCTTGTTCAATTAAGACCCGGCCGAGAGACTCGCCGAGGAAACGGACGTCCTGACGAAGGGGTTTGAATTTGTCCTGGACGGATTTTTTTTCGACGTCCAAGGGAAGGGTTCTAAACGGAAAAGGATTCGCCGCAACCGCAGCTCTTGGCGGCGTTGGGGTTTACGAACTTGAAGCCGCGGCCTTCGAGGGAGTCTGAGAAGTCGAGCGTCATCCCCTCGAGATAAAGGAGGCTCTTGGGGTCGACGAAGACACGCGCGCCGCCCTGTTCGTAAATGTTGTCTCCCTCTTTCCGGACATCAAAGTTGAGCGTGTAGGAAAGACCGGAACAGCCGCCTCCCTTGACCCCGACTCTCAAGCCAAGCTCCTTCTTTTCCTGCTTGGCCTGAAGCCGCTTCACCTCTTCGACGGCGCTTGTTGTGATCGTGATCATGGTTTTTTCTCCGTATGAATTGTACCACAAAGGGGTGAAATCTCGCGAAGTCGCTTCACGGTTTCGATGACCCGCTTGGCGACAAAATCCACTTCTTCGGTTGTGCTGAAGCGACCAAGCCCGAAACGAACCGAGCTGTGAATCAAATTTTCGGGCGTCTTCACAGCCTTCAGGACGTAGGAGGGTTCCTTGGTAGCGGTCGTGCAGGCTGATCCGGATGAAATGGCAATGTCGTCACTCAGGGCCATGAGGAGCGATTCCCCTTCGACGAATTCAAAACTAAGGTTCAGGTTTCCGGAAAGCCGCCTCTCGGGATGCCCGTTCAAATGGACGCCCGAAAGTCCCTTCCGTATGGATTCGTGGAGCCGGTCGCGAAGCCCCGCAATCCGGCGGGACTCCTCCACCATTTCTTTTTGGGCGATCTCGCACGCCTTCGCGAGACCGAGGATCCCGGGCACATTGAGTGTTCCGGACCGAAGACCCTCTTCGTGTCCCCCGCCGTGCAGGAGCGGGGCGAGCCGCACCCTGGGATTTTTTCTCCGGACGTACAGGGCCCCGACTCCCTTGGGGCCGTACATCTTGTGTCCGGAAAAGGAAAGGAGGTCGATTCCTATTTTCTCGACATCGATCGGAATTTTTCCGACGGCTTGCGCTGCGTCGACGTGAAAAAAAACGCCTCGCTCCCGGGTGATCTTTCCGATTTCTTCGATCGGTTGAATCGTTCCGATTTCGTTGTTGGCCGCCATGATGGAAACTAGAAGCGTCTCGCCCGTGATGGATTTCCGGAGTTCGTTCAAATCGATGAGGCCGTGGCGGTCCACCGCTAAAAAGGTCACGCGGACTCCCCGCTTCTCGAGGGACTTCGCTGTGTCGAGAATGGACTTGTGTTCCGTCGTTTGAGTAATGAGGTGGTTGCCCTTTTCGTGGTAAATTTCCACCACACCCTTCAGGGCCAGATTGTTCGATTCCGTCGCGCCGGCTGTGAAGAGGATTTCCTTGGGCTCCGCGTGAATCAACGCGGCGATTTGGGCACGCGCAATCTCCGCGAGTTTCTCGGCCTGCCAGCCGAAGGGGTGGTTTCGGCTTGAGGGATTTCCGAATTGATCCCGGAAAGCCGGAAGCATGGCCTCGAGAACCCTTGGGTCCACAGGCGTCGTGGCGTGGTAATCCATGTAAATCGGAAGTTTCAACATACGTATTCTCGAAGGACTTGGTTGACGGCCTCGAGCTTTTTCCCAAACGCTTCGTCCGTGAGGACCGGCTTCAAGGAAGTGGTGGAAATCGGTTCTTCGAATTCCACCCACGACCGGCAGCCGCCGTAACGTTTTTGATTCGGGACTTCGAGCGTTGCGGGAAGGGCATAGGTCCGGACGGCGATCCCGAACAGCCCTAATTCATCTCCCCAGTTGAAGCGCGAGCGGATGCAGTCTCCCGACCAAATGTGGAGGGGCGAGAGTTTCTCGAGCACTTTCTCGTCCGAAATCCAAAAACTATTTTGGACAACGCAGTAATACCGGACGGGAATCATCGAGGAGTCCTGTTTTTTTTTGAGAACGGCCCGGAGGACCTCCACGCCCCACGGTTTCAAGTCCTTGGGATTCTGGTGTTCGAAGGTCGGGAAAAGGAAAAATTCCTCGTGGGCCACGTCGAATTTTTTTCCCTTCTCGTGGATCCCGCCTTTGCGGAGGATGAGGATCTCATCCCTTTTCCCCAAGACCTCCACGACGGAGGCCCATTCCTTGAAGGCGATTCGGCTGGAATCAATCATGGCGGAAGAAAAAAATCAAAAAAGACTGGTCGGAAACTCGGCCTTCGGGGCCTTCACCGCCGGGCGCAGGAACTCCTCGGTCTCTTCCTGCCACGAGACCGGAATCTCGTAGGTCTTGTAGTCCCAGCTTGAGGTGAAGTAGACCTTTCTGTGGGTCCGGCCGTAATCAAAAACTTCTTTCGTGAGGCGAACATCATCCAGGCAATAACGTTTGAGTGCTTCCCATTTTCCTTCTTGAAAAAGGGCGAGGGCGTCGATCCCGGACCCGCTTTTGCGAAGTTTCAAGGTCGGCTGGGCGAGCGAATCGAGGCTTGCCCGGTGACCGCGCGCTTTCTCGACGGCCTCCAAAAGATCCAACACCGGAAGGTTCTCCACCGGCGTGAAAAGGTAGGGTGCAAGGACCGGCATGTCGAAGCGGCGGATGTTGAAGCCCACGACGAGCTCGGCCTCGCGGATCCGCTTGTCGAGCCGGAGCATGTCTTTTTCCTCGTAAGTCTCGTAGACTTGAGTCCGGTAGTCGTAGAGACCCACCACGGAAATTCCGAGCTTGTGAAGGTTCTGCTTCCCGACGTCCTTGAAGGAACGCTGGGTCTCGAGATCAAGGACGAGAATGTTGGACATCAAGCGAAGAGGTTCAGGCCCCCATGATTCGGTAACCGGCATCACAGAAAATGACTTCTCCGGTGATGCCGCTTGCAAGCGGGCTTAAAAGAAAAAAGGCGGTGTTGGCTACTTCTTCCACTTCCACATTGCGGCCGAGCGCCGCACGCTGGCGGTGGCCTTCGAGCATCGTGGTGAAACCCGAAATGCCGCGGGCCGCCAAGGTGCTGATGGGACCGGCCGAGACGCCATTGACGCGGATATTTTTTTTGCCGAGGTCGTTTGCCAGATAACGGATCTCGGCCTCAAGGGCCGCCTTCGCCACGCCCATGATGTTGTAATTAGGAATGACCTTTTCAGAGCCGAGATAGGTGAGGGCTACGATGCTCCCGCCCTCTTTTTCGAGAAGCGGTTCGGCGGCCTTAGCGAGAGCGATTAAAGAATAGGAACTGACGTCGAGCGCGAGTTGAAAACCGTCACGCGCCGTGTCGACCGTGCGGCCGTCGAGGTCTTCTTTTTTTGCAAAGGCCACGGCGTGGACCAGAAACTGAAGCGAACCAAAGTCCTGGCTGAGACCTTCGAAGACCCGCTTGACCTCTTCATCTTTTGTTACATCGCAGGGGTAAAGAGGCGATTTAGCGGGAAGGGTCCGGGCGAGTTCTTCCACGCCCTCCTTCAAGCGATCCCCCTGGTAAGTGAAGGCAAGTTGCGCACCGTGATTCGTCAAGGCGCGGGCAACGCCCCAGGCGATGGAGCGCTTGTTGGCCACGCCCACCACGAGGCCTTTCTTGCCTTTGAGAAGATCGGATTTGAAAATCGGTTTTTCCACGGAGGTTTGGGTTTCGGACATGGCGGCCTTTATTGTATCACAACATTCCCAATTGCAACTTGGCGGCTTCGGACATGAGACTGGAATTCCAGGGCGGGTCCACGACGATTTCCACATGGACCCGCTTCACACCGGGAAGCTTGAGGATCTTCTGCTCGGCGTCGGCCTTGAGAACTCCTCCCATCCCGCAGCCCGGGGCGGTGAGGGTCATTTTGATTTGAATGTCGTATTGATTCGAATCTTCCGGAAGGGGTTTCACTTCACAGGAGTAAACGAGACCCAGATCGACAACGTTCACGGGAATCTCGGGATCGAAAACGGTACGGAGCTGACCCATCACCCACTTTTCGAGTTCTTCTTTCGAGCCGGGGCCCTGCGCGGCCTCGCTCGGAGCCTGTGCCTTCGGTTTCTCGCCGATGGCATCGGCATCCTCCGCCGCAATCCGGGCCATGATCCCGTCCTCCGTGATGACCGTGTAGGTGCCACCCAAAGACTGGGTGATCCGGACGTGCGTTCCGGCCTTCAAGCTGACCGCATAGCCATTCGGAATTTGAACGGCCGTGCAATCTCGTGTGAGGGTGATGGGTTCGGCCGCGCTCATCCCGCAGTCCACTCCGTGGAAAAAGATTCGGTTGAAACCGGCTGGGCGCTCCCCTCGAGTCCGGCGCGGAGCGTGTGCCAGGGAAGCGTGGCGCACTTCACCCGGACTGGAAAATCTGAAACACCCGAGAGGACGGTAAGCTTCCCGAGTTTGGCCTTGTCGAAAGTTTTTCCTTTTTCGCCCGCCAGCATTTGATGAAAATGCCCAAAGAGTTCCTCGGCTTCTCTCTGGGTCTTTCCTTTCACCTGGGCCGTCATGAGTGAAGTCGAGGCCTTGGAAATGGCGCAGCCCGATCCTTGAAAGCCAATGTCTTTGATGACCTCGCCTTCCATTTGAATATAAACCGTGAGCCGATCTCCGCAGAGAGGGTTGTACCCTTCTGCCTTGTGGTTGGCCTCTTTCAACACGCGGAAATTCCGGGGGTTCTTGCTGTGGTCGAGAATGACTTCCTGATAAAGTTCGCGAAGGTCGGATGACATTATTTGAAGACCTCCAAGACTTGGTGAAGGGAGCGGGCGAGGATGTCGATTTCTTCCTTCGTGTTGTAAAACGCCAAGGACGCCCTCGCCGTGGCCGGCACGCCGAAGCGTTCCATGACGGGCATCGCACAGTGGTGTCCGGCCCGGATGGCGACGCCGTTTCGGTCGAGGATGGTCCCGATGTCATGCGCGTGAATTTCGCCCAACACGAAAGAAAGAACGCTTGCTTTCTGGCGAGCGGTCCCGATCAAACGCAGTCCCGGAATTCCCTCGAGGACCTTCGTCCCGTACTGAAGCAATTCATTTTCATAGTCCCGGATTTTTTCCATTCCGATTTGTGTCAGATAGTCGATGGCCGCGCCGAGCCCGATGACGCCTGCGATGTGCGGGGTCCCCGCCTCAAACTTGTAGGGAATTTTATTGAAGGTCGTCTTTTCAAAGGTGACCGAGCTGATCATGTCGCCCCCGCCCTGGTAAGGCGGCATTCTCTCAAGCCAGTCCCGCCGGCCGTAAAGCACACCGATCCCGGTGGGTCCGACCATCTTGTGTCCTGAGAGAGCGTAAAAATCACAATCTAAATCCTGGACATCCACTTTCAGGTGGGGCGCGGCCTGGGCGCCGTCGACCAAGACGGGAATGTTTTGGGCGTGGGCAGCCTCTACGATTCTTTTGACCGGATTCACCGTGCCGAGCGCGTTTGAAACGTGGGCGATCGAAACCAGTTTGGTTTTCCGCGTGATGAGTTTTTCGAACTCCTCGAATTCCAGCTCGCCCCGGTCATTGATGGGGACCACGCGAAGCTTGGCACCTGTTTGGCCGGCAAGAATTTGCCACGGCACGATGTTGGAATGATGCTCCATGGCCGAGATGAGGATTTCGTCGCCTTCCTTGATGAAGGCCCGGCCGAAGCTTTGCGCGACGAGATTGATTCCCTCCGTCGTCCCGCGGACGAAAACAATTTCCTGGGGAAACGTGGCGTTGATAAAATTCCGGACCTTGGAGCGGGCTACTTCATAGGCATCGGTGGCCTGTTCACTCAAATAGTAAATCCCGCGGTGAATGTTGGCATTTTCGGCCGAATAGTACCGGCTCACGGCATCAATCACAGCCTGCGGTTTCTGCGTGGTAGCAGCGTTGTCGAGGTAGACCAAGGGTTTTCCGTGGACCTTGAGCCCGAGGACCGGAAAATCCTTCCGGACTTTTTCCACGGCAAAAGAAATGGTTTTCTCTTTTTTTCGCATCACGCCGCTCGTCATAGGTTTATTTTTTCAATCGGTCCCAAATCAGCTGGTCCAACTTCGAACGAACCGGTTCCAGCTTGACCGTGTTCAGGATTTCACTCGCGAAGCCGTAAGTGAGCAGGTTCCGCGCGGCCTCTTCTCCCATCCCCCGGCTCTTCACATAGAAGATTTCTTCTTCGGACAATTGCCCCACGGCCGCTCCGTGGGTGCATTTCACATCGTCCGCGAAAATCTCAAGCTGAGGTTTCGTATCGACCGTCGCACCTTCTGAGAGAAGGAGGTTTTTATTGACCTGATGGGCGTCGGTTTTTTGGGCGTTCTTCCGGACGAAAATCTTCCCGCTGAAAACGGCCCTCGAGTGGCCTGAGAGGACACCTTTATAAACTTGCTGGCTCGTGCCGTGTGGTTTCGCGTGGTCAATTGTGGTGTGGTGATCGACATGCTGACGGTTCCCGACCATGTAAAGACCATTCAGTTCCGAGCGGCTTCCCTCAGCATCCAGGGTCACGTTTAAATTGTTCCGGGAAAGTTGGGCGCCGAACGAAAAGACGTGGGAGGAAAAATGGCTGTCCCGATCCAGTGAGACTTGCGTGGTTGAAACGTGAAGGGCTTTCTCGCTTTGTCTTTGAATTTGATAGTGCGTAAGTCGCGCAGCCGGAGCGAGGAAAATCTCGGTCACAGCGTTCGTGAAGGCATCGTCGCCTTCGAGAGAGACGTCATTTTCAATCACCGTGGCCTGAGCTCCTTCACCAAGCAAAATCAGGTTTCTCGGTTGAGCGATGATTCTTTCACCGTGAGAGGAAGAAAAAAAGAGAAGTTCGATCGGTTCCTCCAACACCTTTCCTTTCGGGATTGAAAGATAAACCCCATCCGAGAGGAAAGCCGTGTTGAGGGCCGTGAAAGCATTGGATTGAAAGTCGGCTTGTTTGGCGAGAGACGGTTCAAGCTCATCGGAATGCGAAGTGAGGGCCTGTTGAAGGCTTCCAATCCGGACCCCTGAAAACGAGGAAGAAAGAGAAGACCTTTCCTTTCGGAATTGGCCGTTCACAAAAACGAGCCGGTTTCCTCTTTCTAAAAAAAGGAAGGGTTTGATTTTTTCGGCCGTGAGACCGTCCCCGCTTATCTCGAATGGGAATCGAAAGGAATTTTTGGCGATGGGTTCGACGCTCGCGTACTTCCACTCCTCGTCTTTCAGAGTGGGAAATCCCAATTCAGCAAAGCGGACCATGGCGGCTTTGCGAAGAGGGGAAACCCAGGACGGCGGCAAGGTCCCCGTCTTTTTTTCGAACGTCTCGAAAGCGACGAGGTAACGATCCTTATCCATGAATCTTTTCGGGCTCGACCTTGACCCAATCGTAGCCCTTCTCCTCCAGGCGGAAGGCAAGCTCCTTCGTTCCGGACTTGGCGATTCGTCCGTCCACCAGAACGTGGACAAAATCCGGCACGATGTAATTTAGAAGTCTTTGATAGTGTGTGACGACGATCATCGAGCGCTCAGGCGCCCGGAGCTGGTTCACGCCGTTGGCGACCACCTTCAAGGCGTCGATGTCGAGACCCGAATCCGTTTCGTCGAGGACCGCAAGCTTGGGCTCGAGGACTGCCATTTGAAGGACTTCGTTTCGTTTCTTCTCACCGCCCGAGAACCCTTCATTGACGGGACGGTTCGCAAAACTCGGGTCCATCTCGATCCACTTGATCTTTTCCTTGAGAAATTCGAGAAACTCCATCGCATCGAGTTCTTCAAGACCCTTGGATTTGCGGATCTCGTTCAAGGCCGCCCTTAAAAAATAAGCCGTGCTGACACCCGGAATCGCAATGGGGTATTGAAAGGCGAGAAAAATCCCTTCCCGGGCCCGCTCTTCGGTCGGCATCTTGAGAAGGTCCTTTCCTTGATAGAGAATTTCTCCCTTCGTCACTTCGTAGTTTTCATTACCAGCGAGAACCTGGGTGAGTGTGCTCTTGCCGGATCCGTTCGGGCCCATGATGGCGTGGACTTCGCCCGCTTTGACCTTGAGGTCAATCCCTTTAAGGATTTCCTTCCCTTCGATTGAAACGTGCAAGTTATGGATCTCAAGCATTAGCCGACACTCCCTTCTAAGCTGACCCCGAGAAGTTTGTGGGCCTCGACCGCAAACTCCATCGGGAGATTTTTGAAGACTTCCTTGCAAAACCCGTTGATGATCATCGAAACGGCGTTCTCTTCCGAGAGACCGCGCTGGCGGCAATAAAAAAGCTGTTCCTCGCTGATTTTCGAAGTCGAGGCCTCGTGCTCGACTCGCGCGGTTTTGTTTTCCACCTCGAGATAGGGAAAAGTGTTGGCGCTTGCTTGGCCGCCGAGAAGAAGAGAATCGCACCGCGAATAATTCCGGGCATTTACGGCATTGGGAAGAACCTTCACAAGTCCCCGGTAAGTGTTGTTTCCGAAACGGGCCGAGATACCCTTCGAGATAATGGTGCTTTTTGTATTTTTTCCGATGTGAATCATCTTGGTTCCTGTGTCCGCCTGCTGGTGATTGTTGGTGACGGCCACGGAGTAAAACTCGCCGACCGAGTTGTCGCCTTGCAGAATCACGCTCGGATATTTCCAGGTGATGGCCGCGCCAGTCTCCACTTGTGTCCAAGAGATCTTGGAGTTTCGACCGACGCACTTGCCGCGTTTCGTCACGAAGTTGTAAATGCCGCCCTTTCCTTCCTTGTCGCCGGCGTACCAGTTCTGGATAGTGGAATATTTGATCTGGGCGTTTTCCATCGCGATGAGCTCCACGACCGCGGCGTGAAGTTGATTCTTGTCGCGGATCGGTGCTGTGCACCCTTCCATGTAGCTCACGGTGCTTCCCTCATCCGCAATGATGAGGGTGCGCTCGAATTGCCCGGTATCGGCCGCGTTGATCCGGAAATAGGTCGAAAGTTCCATGGGACAGCGCACGCCCTTTGGGACATAACAGAATGAACCGTCGCTGAAAACCGCGGAATTGAGCGAGGCGTAGAAATTGTCCGAATAGGGCACCACCGTCCCGAGGTATTTTTTTACGAGGTCCGGGTGATTTTGAACGGCTTCCGAGAAGGAGCAAAAGATGATCCCGAACTCTTTTAATTTTTCCTTGTAGGTTGTGGCCACGGAGACGCTGTCGAAGACCGCATCCACTGCCACCCCGGCAAGTTTTTTTTGTTCTTCGAGGGGTATGCCGAGTTTGTCAAAGGTCCTGAGGAGTTCCTGATCCACTTCGTCGAGACTGTTAAGGAGTTTTTTCTGCTTGGGCGCTGAGTAATAGACAATGTCCTGGTAATCAATCGAGGGATAATGAACGTTGGGCCATTTGGGTTCCTTCATCGTAAGCCATCGCCGGTAGGCGTTAAACCGCCACTCGAGCATGAAGGGTGGTTCTTTTTTCTTTGTTGAAATCAGACGAATGATGTCTTCATTGAGACCTCTCGGAACGGTCTCCGACTCAATCGGCGTCACGAAACCGTACTTGTACTCACGGTCAATCTGGAATTCCTGCTTTTTCATAGCATCACTTGAGGGATGAAACCGCGCTTTGGGCTTCCCTCTCCTCCTTGGTCAGAAGCTCCAGTGTGACCGAACCGAAAAAATGGTCCAGGAGCTCCTTCGTTTTCGCCCAGACCGGACGGATGCCACACAGACAGAAGTGACTGCAGACGATGTGTTCCCTCACCTTGGGTTCGCAAAAAACATCGAAGGTCTGGCCCTCCAATGCTTCGACGACCTCCTTCAAGGTAATCTCTGAAGGGTGTCGGACCAGGGCATAGCCGCCTTTCTTTCCCTGATGAGAAATCACAATTCCGGCCGCTTTGAGCTTTTGCAGGATCTTCTCGATGTAAGGCACTGAGAAGTGTTCCCGGTCAGCAAGGTCTTTAATGGTGATGACCTCACCTGCGGTCTGCCGGGCCATGTGAACCAGGCAATTCAGCCCGTACTCGGTCTTGGTCGTGAAGCGCATTGTCTTAACCTTTCCTCAATTCAAAGTATAATAAACCAGACTATTTTTGTCTACTTTCAATTAAAATAAATAGGGACAGGAGTTAACTCCTGTCCCTATTTTAGGTTATAGCTTTATCAGAATTCGGCTTCTTACGCTTTAGCTGTTTTCCCTGTTCCGCCTCCAGCGTATTTACCCCAGCATTCCTGGTGATGTTCACCTGGCTCGCCGTGATAATCCGGGAAGGCAAAGGTCACGACGTCCCAAGCTCCGCGGAGGATGCTGTCCACCATCCAGAGCGTTCCCATTCCGAGCCCTTTGAGAATCCCGACGCCATTATTGAGCTCCTCGGTCGAACCTTTGTAGGTGTGACACGCAAGCTCAACGGGAGATTCGACAATGCGGTCCAGCCCACGGAGAAGCATTCCCCCTGCCTTCACCCCGTAATTGCTGGAATTGGCTTGTGTCTCGAGCCAATCATCTGTTGCTGCACACATGGCTGACCATCCCAAGCTTGCCCCGATGATCAAAAACAGAGCTACTAAACACCCGATCTTTTTCATTCTCTTCCCTCCCTTTCTCGGCTTTAGGTCTTAAAAGAGGCAAAACAATCGTACACTTAATCTTCGAACATTTCACCCAAAAACTGAAGGGCTGAAATCGTGGGTGTCTCAGCGGGCCGGTCTCCCCTCCGGTCGATAAAAAGCGCATGAATGCCGGCCTCTCGCGCCCCCTGGACATCATCTTTTAAGCTGTCGCCCACATGAAGGGCCTCCTCCGGACGCACTCCCGCGCGGTTCAAGGCTTCTTGGAAAATGTGAGCGTGGGGTTTGGCTGCCCCCACCAAGGCCGAGGCTAAGATGAAATCAAGATGAGAGGCGAGCCCCAGCCCTTCGCAGATGCCGAGGAGGCGTGAATCCCAATTGGAGACGATCCCCAGGATCTTTCCCTTTCTTTTCAATTTTTGGAGAACGGGAAGAACGTCGGGAAAGAGGCGCCAGGCCTCGGGGCGTGCAAAGAGGTCATAAAGCTCGTTAAAAAAAGCATCGAAATCGTCGATCCGTCCCACTTCGGAAAAAACTTCCCGGACAAGCGCCTCCCACCATTCCCTTTCCGCATGAGGACTCGAGTGATTGGAAAGACTCGCAAGCCCGTCTCTTTGAACCCAATGCATGTGGAAGCGAGTCTCAATGTCGCGAGGGTCCGTCCGGAGTCCGTGTCGGGCCGCCGTTTCCGAATAGAGCTGACCCACGGAAGGATAAGGCTGAAAAAGAGTTCCTCCGGCATCGAAAAAGATCGCTTTGATTCGAGCGGGATCAAGAAGCTTGCTGGTTTTCATTTCCCTCTTGGGCTCGGCGGGCTAAGAGTTGTTGAATGAGAACGGCGCCCGCTTGAACCAACGCCTCCCGCCCCGTGGGTTGAGCGGCGCTCGTCCCGGAACCCGACCTGCCAAGGAGTCCGAGAGACTGTTGATTTCTGAGGAGGGATTGCTCTCTTGAACGTTCAGACCTTGCCTGGGCTTGATGCTCATGCTCGCCCAAGTCTTCAAGGGCAAGCTGAGGTTCGGGATCGCTCGCATCCATTTCATGGGCTTTTTGAAACGCATCGCGGGCCTCCTCAACAAAGCCCTCGGCCTGATAGGTGTGACCGATCTGAAGTTGGGCCTTCACATTGGATGGATCGAGATCGAGCACGCGCCTGAATTCGTGACGGGCATCGCTCATCCTTCCGAGTTCCCGATAGACCAGTCCCAAGTTGTAAAGAGCCGGGACGTTGGAAGGATTGATCATCGTGGCCTGTTCCAATTCGATTCGTGCGCCGGGAAGATTGTTGTGTTCGATGTAAAGATTCCCCAGTTCAAAGTGGTAGTCGGGGTTTTCGGGTTCAAGCTCAATGGCTTTTTGAAAGAGACGCTCGGCCTCGAGGACCTGGCCTTCCTGCTTGGATTTCAGCGCGTGGGAAAAACAAACTTGGGCAGAATCGTCTGCGGACGGAGCCGCGGGAGAAGCCGCCACCGGCCAGAGAAACACGGCCAGGAGGAGGACCGCCTCAAAGGTGTATTTCCTTCGGGATTCCACGGATTGGAACTTGCCTGACCCTCACGGCCTTCAGGCCTGAAGGGCCCTCTTCATAATCGACTGAAACAGGCTGTTCGGGACGCAGGTCTTCGAGGTGAACCCCTTCATAAAACCCGGTTCCCTGGTCCACTTGCAACACCAGCTTTTCTTCCCGACGCGTCACGGGATGCCGATAGGCCAAGACAAGCTCCCGTTCTTTGGACCGGACCTCCGCCACGCGGCCATCAACGATCTTGAGGGAAGCTGCCCTCGCGTCCATGAAGGTTACGAGAAAAATCAGGGTGAGGAACGCCGGAAACGCGAAGTTTTGCTTCAAGCCCTGGCTTTTGCGCCGAGCGAACCCAGTGCCTTCTCGTAATTCGGATGCTGGGTAATTTCCTTCACGTACTCGACGTATTGGATCTTGTCATCAGCCCCAATCACGAAAATGGAGCGTGACAGGAGACGAAGTTCCTTGATCAACACTCCGTAGGCCTTTCCAAAAGCCGCATCGCGATGATCGGAAAGCGTCTTGACCTTGTCGGCGTGCGCCGCGCCGCACCAGCGGCCCTGTGCAAAAGGAAGATCCACGCTCACTGTGAGGACCACCACATCGGAGGGAAACTTGGAAGCTTCCTCATTGAAACGCTTGGTTTGTGCATCGCAGACAGGGGTGTCCAGCGATGGGACCACGCTGACGAGTTTGGTCTTTCCCTTGAAGCTTTCAAGTGTCACGGAGGAAAGATCGTTCGCCAGAAGCAGGAAGCTGGGGGCCTTGTCGCCCCGCTTGAGCTCGGGTCCGATGAGGGTCAAAGGATTGCCTTTAAAGGTTGCTGCACCTTTTCTTTCTTGTTCTGACATGAATGGTTCTCCTTCCTGTGGGTGAAATTAAGAACGGGTACTATATCATTTCTGGGAAGTCAGGAAAAGACCGGAATGGACCGGCTTGTATTTCCCATTTCGGACGGCCGGTTTTCCGTTCACGAAAACCCATTGGATGCCAACGGGTTGGGCCTTTGGATTCGCGTAATCTGCTTTGTCTTGTACCGTTGCCGGATCAAAGAGAACGAGGTCTGCAGAGAATCCCGGATAGATTTTACCCCGGTCTTTCAAACCCAGGATGCGCGCGGGAAGAACGGTCATCTGATGGATGGATCTCCCCCAGCAAGGGTCGCGCGTGACCGCGTCTTTCGGGCATCGAGCGAGAATTCTTGGGAACGTGCCGTAAGAGCGTGGATGAGGGGAGGCGCTCCCGTCTGCGATGCTGTCGCTTCCGATGGCGACGTAAGGCTTCGAAAGAACTTCTTCCATCACGGCTTCGCTCTGTGAAAAGTAAAAAGCGCTTACTTGAAATTCTTCCTGGGCCAAGAGTTCCACCAACACCTCCACCGGTGTTTTTTCCCAAGTTCCGGCAATTTGTTGAATGGATTTTCCCTGCAGCGGAAAACTTTTTAGCTGAGTCACGGTTGCAATTTTGATTGCGTCCCATGAGACAGGAGACGCCTCGTAGTGCTTGCGAAGTTCCCGGAGAAGCTTTCCCCTTTTCGCAAGGTCCTTAAAACGGGCCACGCGGCCGGGATCTTGATAGATCGCGTTCGGCAGGATGACGCCGAGCTCGGCTACTCCCGCCGTGTAGGGATAGGCGTCGGCCGTGACAGCGAGACCTTCCGATTGGGCTTTTTCGATAAGGTTGAAAACCTCGTGGATTTTCGGCCAATTGCTCCGGCCGGATGCCTTCAGATGAGAAATATGAAGAGGGGCGTCGGCTTCCCTTGCAATTTCAATCGCCTCCTGGACAGCCTCTATGAGTTGCTTGCTTTCACTCCGCATATGAAAGACGCAGGGCCTTTTTTTGAGACCCGCTTCCCGGCAAATTTCCACCAGCTCTTCTTTTTTTGAAAACGTGCCGGGCAGGTACGCTAAGCCGAAGCTCACTCCGAAGGCCCCTTCGTCCAGCGCCTCGTGGAGAAGCTTTCTCATTTCTTCCACTTCATCCGGTGTTGGATCGCGCGGATTCATCGCAATCTGGGCCGAACGGAGATTGCCGTGTCCCACGAGGCTGGCCAAGTTGGTATCAAGCCCCTTCAGTTCGATTTCTTCTCCATATTCTTGAAAACTTTCCCAAGAAAGTTTAGAAGGGATCTGGACTCCTTCGCGGCGCCAGACCTCGGCAATGTGTTCTTTGTGAGCGCCTGTAACCGGAGCTGCCGACATTCCACAATTCCCCGCCACCTCCGTCGTCACGCCCTGCAGCACCTTGTTCCCCAGATCCGGATAGACAAAAGGATTGAAATCGGAATGCGTGTGAAGGTCGATAAAGCCGGGTGCGGCGACGAGCCCTTCGGCCTCAACCACCTCGCGACCCTCTTCTCGAGCCAGCTGACCCAACTGAACAATTCGATTTCCTGTGATGGCAATGTCTTGCTTGATGGGTTCCATCGACTCCCCGTCAAAGACCAAAGCATCTTTGATAATGAAGTCGTAAGTTTTATCTTGGGCGTGAGCGTTGTGAGGAAGGAGAAGGAAGCTGACGAGAAAGAAAAAAAGCATGGTGAAGAGCGTCAACTTTAGTTTCAGAAAAGTTCCATCTGGCGAGAGGCGGTAGGGGCGGCTTCCTTTTTGTCGGTCTCTTTGAAGATTTTGATTTTCCCGTAAACGCCGTCGTAGCCCGGTGAGATCTCAACCTGCCGGTCCCGCACTTTCAAGATTCCTTCAGCCACCCGCGGCGCACTCACGGCCTTGAGCTCCTCCTCCGTTCGGTCAAAGAGAATCGTGAGTTCCGGCCCAATCTGTTTGATGAGGCGTTCGTATTCCTGGTCCACGGCTTTCGTGCCCACCGATTGCCCGAACGCGTCTGCGATGATTTCATCGAGGGGAATCATGTTCTTGAAAGGAATGGGGTCTTTCGGTATAAACCCCTCCTCGCGATCCGCCAAGTCATCCACGCGGTGAAGCACACCCACGGTGAGTTTTTTCCCGCACTGCGGGCAAAGGTCGTTTTGTTTCTTGCTCTCCTCCGGCGCTAGGACGATCTTGCAATCACGGTGACCGTCAAAATGATACTTTCCCTCCTCCGGAAAAAATTCGATCGTGTAGAGAAGTTTTTTCCGGTCTTTTTCGCGGATTGCCCGGATGATTTCAAAATAATCCATTTCGCAATCGAAGACGTTGGCCTCGCGGCCGATGCGGCTCGGGGAATGAGAATCGGAGTTGGAAAGGAGGGTGATGTGATCGAGTGCCGAAAGCCGCCAATTCATCGCGGGATCTGACGAAAGCCCGGTTTCGATAGCGAAAATATTTTTTGCCTGCTCTTCAAAACATTCCTCGAGAGAATCAAAACCAGAGTTGGCGCCGTAAACGGAAAACCATGGAGTCCAGGCGTGGGCGGGGACGATGAGGCAATCCGGCGAGGCGTCGAGCGCGATTTTCACGACCTCTTTGACGTGTGCTCCAAAGATGGGACGGCCGTCGCTTGCGAGTTTTCCAATGTGCGAGAGACGATTGTTAATTTTTTGGGCCACTTCAAAAGAGGGAGCAAAGAGAACCGTGTGAATCCGCTTCGTCTTTCCCTTCACGGAAAAGATGTTGCTCGCTTCCACGGTAAGAATGAAGCGAACCGGAGAAGATTTTGAGCGAAGCTTAAAGAGGCCGTTTCCGAGGGGCTCAAGCGCCCCTTGAAGTTCGGCGAAGTACTGCGGATGGGTGAAATCGCCGGTCCCGAGGAGATTGATTCCCTTCTTCTCGGCCCAGAGGGCGAGCGTTCCGACTTCCATTTCGCGCGAGGTCGCGCGGCTGTACTTGGAGTGGATATGGAAATCCGCGATGATTTTCAAAGGTGTCATCATCATAAGTTTTCTAGACAGCCAGGTCAACTCTGGCTAAGATACGTTCCGATGTCAGTCCAGAAGCTTCCACCTATCCAATCCCCTCTCCTCAAATGGTTTAGAGAAAACAGGCGGGACCTTCCCTGGCGCCAGACAAGCGGTCCTTACGCGATTTGGATCTCGGAAGTGATGCTCCAACAGACCCAGGTCAAGACCGTGATTCCCTACTACAACCGTTGGATGAAAAATTTTCCTACGTCCGCAAAATTGGCCCGCGCGCCCCTTTCCCGAGTTTTGAAAAGCTGGGAAGGACTGGGTTATTACACGAGGGCCCGGAATCTTCACCGCGCAGCTCGGATGATTGAGCGGGATCTGGGAGGAAAATTTCCGGATTCACGTGAGAAATTGGAACGCCTACCCGGCGTGGGCCGTTACACGGCCGGGGCCATTGCGAGCATCGCTTTTCATCAACCTGAACCCATCCTTGACGGCAACGTCATTCGCGTTCTTTCAAGGCTCCTTGCCTTTAATCAACCCGTTGATCAGACTGGGGGGCGGGAGGCGCTTTGGGGGATTTCACGAGGACTTGTTGAATCCGCGGCCCGCGGCCGAGCCGGAGATTTTAACCAAGCCCTGATGGAACTGGGTGCGTTGGTTTGTGTGCCCGAGAATCCTCAATGTTTTTTGTGTCCGGTTCAAAAAATATGCAGGGCCCATCAATTGAAAAAAGAAACGGATTTCCCGGTCAAGACACGCAGGCAAAAACTTGAAAAGCTCCGGACCGTGGCGGCCGTGATTTGGAAGGACGGCAAGGTGCTGCTTGAGAAGCGCCCCCTCGAAGCGAGGTGGGGCGGCCTTTGGACTTTTCCTCATTGGACGCTTCAGAATGGAAAACGAGAATTGACGTTTCTTGCCGAAAGGACAAAAAAAGAATTGGGATTGGAGGTCGGAGACTGGCGAGCGCGGCCTGAGATTCGTCATGGATTTACAAAATATAATGTTCGGTTGAAGGTATATGAAGGAAGCGTTTTGGGTCGTGGCTGTAGGGGCGGGATAAATCCCGCCCAAAGGCGCGATAAATTGCGCCCCTACGTCCGTTGGGTCCAATCCCAAAATATTTCGCGCCTTCCGCTCCCCCGTCCCCACCAAAAAATCGCGGCGCTCATTCAAAACCATGCCTAAAGTCCCTCTCGCTCCCCTTTGGGAAAATCTCGGCGCCACGCTCAAGAAGGAAAAAGAATGGGAAATTCCATCTCTTTTCAAAGATTTCGCTTCAGAGTGTGAAACGGTAAGGAAACGAGTGGGGCTTCTTGACCTCTCTTTTCGTGGCAAGGTCGAGGTGACAGGCCGGGACCGAATTGATTTTCTCCACAGCGTTCTTTCCAACGACATCAAATCCCTTGGGCTCGGGACGGGCTGTTACGCAACGCTCCTGAACGCCAAGGCCCAGATCCTCGCGGATCTGAATGTCTACGTCTTCGCCAATTCCGTTTTCCTCGAAATGGAATCGGGCCTGGAACAAAAGGTGATTGAGAAACTTTCCAAGCTCCGTGTGACCGAGGAAGCGGAGTTTCGCGACGTGACCCGGGAATGGGCCACTCTTTCGCTTCAGGGACCGAAGTCCGAGGCCCTCGTGGGCGCCCTCATCCACGGTCCGGTGATGATGGTGACCCAGGAATTCCAGCATACGAATTTTACCCTCCTCGACACGGCCGTGACCCTCGTGCGCCGGTCGGTGACGGGAGAAAGGGGCTTCCACCTTTTCATCTCGCATGAAAAAGGCGAACCCATCGCGAAAAGAATTCTGGCCGTGGGGGGGCTTTACGGAATCAAACCGGTGGGCTCAAATGCTTACGAGATTTTGAGAATCGAGGCGGGGATCCCGCGTTACGGGATCGATATGGACGAGACGACTCTACTCCCTGAGACGGGCTTGGAATCCATCGCAGCGAGTGAAACGAAAGGTTGTTATCCGGGACAGGAGGTCGTGGCGAGGATCAAAACCTATGGGGGGCTGAACCGAAAACTTTGCGGCCTTGTTTTTGACAAGGATGGATTACCGAAAACGGGTGACAAGATTTCGAAAGATAAGAAAGAAATCGGCTTCATCACAAGTGCGTGTCACTCGCCGACACTGGGGAAAGGAATCGCGCTGGCTTATCTTCAAAAAGGATTTTTCGACACAAACACCCAAGTCTCAATCCAATCTCCTTCTCTCCCCGCTAAGGTGACACCTCTCCCGTTCGTAGATTCCAGAATCTAAAAATCTTCAGAAGGGATTTTGGAAAACGCGGCGGACGGTGGGGATCTTGAAGATGGAGAGGATCAGGCTTTTATGCCAGTCAAATTCAGCCTCTTGATGGGCAAGATTTAAGATTTCTTCTTGAATCATTCGATCGAATAATTCTTCTACCTGCTCATCGGTGAGCTTGGCGAAAAGTTTTCGGAAATAATAGCCAAAGCGAAGCTCCTCCCCGATTGCTTTTTTCCACCGGCGGTCATAAGGTGAGAGCACGTTGGCTGTGAATTTGTTTTTCCGAAAGGCGTCTTCCAAAGTTTCCGCCGCGAGCGCTGCCCCCAAAAGACCATAATAAATCCCTCCGCCGGTCGTGGTCTTGATTTGGCCCGCGGCCTCCCCTACGACCAAGACGCGGTCCGTGAAACTTCTTTCAATGGGGCTTTGGACGACCGGTCGAAGGTCCATCGAACTTTCCGGGGCATCATCCCGCCAACCCGGCTTGATTCGATCGAGCAACTTCCTCAAGTAAAAGGCGGGGTTTCTCTCGGAAAGAAGGCCCACCCGCGCGACGCCCGTTTCCAAGGGAACCGTCCACGCGAAAGATCCGGGCGCTACCTCGCGTCCCACGTAGATGGAAGTCCAATCTTCACCTTGAAACGGAATGTGGATTTGGGCCCCGCTCAAGAAATCTTTGGGCGCTTCGAGGCCAATCCACTCGAAGAGCTTGTAATTGACGCCGCTGGCCAGAATAAGGACCTTGGATTCGAGGGAGCATTCGAGGCCTTCTCGATCCACGACTTTGACGACAACGCCGTCTTTTTTGATCCGAATCCCCTCGACCCGGCTTCCCGTTTTGATCTTCGCGCCTTCGCGCAAGGCCAAGCCTTCAAAGTGACGGTTGAACTGGCTGCGGTCCACGACCTTGGCGAGAGTCTTGGGAGGGAGGTAATCGAAATGATTTCCGGTGGGAGAATAAAACCGAACCTTCCGGATGCTTCCGAGGATCGTGTCTTGGGGAAGATCGAACTTCTCGAAGGCCTCGGTGCCGATGATACCAGTGCAGACAATCCGCTCGCCAATCGCTTTTTTTTGATCCAGAAGAAGGGTTTGAAATCCGCGGCGGGCCAGTTGGTGAGCGGCGTAAAGACCGACGTGTCCTCCGCCTACAATGAGAACGTCGTTCATGGCATTATCATACATAGTTGCCGTATTTCCTCAAATCTTTTTCTGTCGGCTTTCCCATTTCCCGCGAAGGGTGATCCAGACCGAGAGAAGAAGAAGCTTTAAATCCTCCAAGAAAGGATGGCGGTGGACATAATCGAGATCGTAACGGAATTTTTCGTGGATCGAGACGTCCCGCCGCGAGTAAACCTGCGCCGGGCCCGTGAGGCCGGGCTGGATTTGGTGACGCTCGGAAAAACCGGGAATGCCTGGATCGATTTCTTCAGCCGCCAGAGCCCGCGGTCCCACAAAGCTCATATCCCCTTTCCATATATTAAGAAGCTGCGGCAGCTCGTCCATCGCGGTGGCCCGGAGAAATCTGCCGATTCGAGTCACCCGTTCGTCATTTTCGGCGGCCGGCTTCAACCCCCAATGGAGCTCCGCGCCAGGAACCATCGTGCGAAACTTGTAGGCCTTGAATTTTCTCCCGCTCATTCCCCACCGGTCCTGAGTGTAAAAAATGGGCCCGCCGTCTTCAGCTTTCACGAGAAGGGCGAAAACGAGTCCCAGCGGAAAGAAAAAAATAATGCCGGCGGAGGAAAGAAATAAGTCAAAAAGGCGCTTCAACTTTATTCTTTCTGTCAAGAAGGCTGGAAAAGACATTCTCGTAGTTTTGAAATGCCTTCTTTTGGAAATCTTTTTCTTCGGCGAAGCGCCGTGCATTTTGCCCAAGCTTCTCTTTCAACCCCGGATTTTCAAAAAGACTTTTGATGCGCTCTACCCATTCATCCACTTTTCCGTGAGGAATAACAAAACCCGAGTTTGATTCTCGTACGAGGCTGGCCACATCACTTTCATTTTCTACACAGGCAAGAACCGGCCGGCCGCTTGCAAAAATGGAGTAAATCTTACTGGGCACAGAAAGCCCGGCCATTCCCTTACGAAGCAGAATGACGCTCACATCGGCCGTTGCCAAGACTTCTGAAAGTCTGGATCGGGGCTCGAAAGGAAGAAGGGTGACGTTAGGGAGTTCACGCCTTACACACTCACGTTGCAGATTTCCTTTCATGGCTCCTTCCCCCACTAAGACAAATCGGATTTTCACATGACTTTTCAGCCGCTCGGCTACACCGAGAAGGTCCTCGAAATTATGGACGCGACCCAAATTTCCTGCATAAAGAACGACAAAAGAATCGACAAACTGATGCCTTTCACTGAATGAATTTTTCTTGGGGAGAGGTCGGATAAAATTCAAATCGACCCAATTGTGGATCTGCGCAATCTTTTCCACAGGCAGACCCTTTTTAACCAATCGGTTCTTCATGTCCTCACCTACCGTCAACATCCGGTCCGCTTGCCGCAAGGGGAAGTTGCCAATCAAATCCAGACATGAAAAAAGAATTCCCTTCTTCCCGCCACGCAGGGCGATGAGGTTGTCTGGAAAAATATCCTGGAAGACGTGGACCCAGCGGGCACGATGCCAACGGCTCAGCAAGAACCCAATCCACCAAACACCCGGTGGAGAGGTTTGAGAAAGGACAAGGTCGGGCCTAGGAAGAAATAATCCACGGAGGAAAACCGAAAACAGAAAACTTAGATCATTCAGTGAACGTGAAAAAAGAAACCGCTTGGAAAACTTGAAGCAGGGCACCTGAAAAACTCGGGCCGGTGGCGGGTTGACAGAATTTGTTTCCTGGGTGACAAGGGGAGGGCCACAAAGAACGTCGAATTGGAACTGGCCCTTGAGACCGATGGTTAATTCTGTGAGATAGACTGCAGTGGGTTGTTCGTCTGGAAAGAAAAACCGGTCAACAAGAAGAATTTGTTTCAAGCAGGACGAGAATCCGTTCCTTCAATCCAGTAAGGTCCCATCACGAGGGTGTCGATTTTTGTCCGAAAAAAACAATCCAACGCGTCCCGCGGCGAGCAAACAATGGGTTCGTTGTCATTGAATGATGTGTTTAAAAGCATCGGCACGAGCGAGAGTTTTCCGAACTCGTTGATTAAATTCCAAAATAAGGGGTTCGTGGTTTTTGAGACAGTGTGAATGCGGGCCGTTCCATCGACGTGGGTGACGGCTGGAATTTGACTTCGTTTTTCAGGCCGGACCGGAAAAACGAGATTCATAAAAGGAGAAGTGGGCGTTTTCATCTCAAACCATTCGGCGGCCTTTTCCTCCAAAACGGACGGGGCGAAGGGACGAAAACCTTCCCGATGTTTAATCCGTTCATTGAGAATGTCTTTCATGTCGGCTCGCCTGGGATCCGCAAGAATGCTCCGATTTCCCAAGGCCCTCGGCCCCCATTCCATCCGTCCCTGAAACCAGCCCACGATTTTTCCATTTGCAATCGCTTGGGCCGTTTTGCGGCAAAGCTCCTCTTGATTGGAAATTTTTTCGATTGGATACGACTTTTCTTTCAATTTCTCATTTTGAGATTTCAATTCTTTATTAATTTCCTCTTCGCTAAATTCCTGTCCCCAATAAGCGTGATCCATCACAAAGCTTCGAGGCTGATTCAGGCGGTGATGGAACGTATAAAGTGCGCTTCCCAGAGCCGTTCCAGCGTCACCTGCGGCGGGCTGAATGTAAACTTTCTCAAAGGGAGTGTGATCAAAAATTTTTCCGTTGGCCAAGCTATTGAAAGCACAGCCGCCGGCAAGACAAAGGGTTTTGAGGCGAGTTATTTTATGTAGAGAGCTTAAAAGATGAAAGAGCCCTTTTTCGAAAGTGGCTTGCACGGAACGAGCGATATCCTTATCACGCTGAGTTAAAGGATCCTGAGGTCCTCGGGGCGGTCCAAAAAGTTTCGTCCACTTTTCTGAGAAGGCACGACTTAGGACCGGCTCGCCTTCGGACCAGGTCATGTCCAGCCAGCCGCTTGCGTGGAGAAAGTAATCGAGATTGAGTTTAAAGCCGCCGTTGGTTTCAAACCAAATGAGTTCTCCAAACTCCTTTAAAAATCGAGGTTCCCCCGCTGCTGCGAGACCCATCAATTTGTATTCGTCTCCATATTGGGGGAATCCCAGGAATTGCGTGGCGGCCGTGTAAAAAATACCAAGCGAATGGGGAAATAAAATTCGTTTCAAAATTTTGATGTGGTTGCCTTCACCCATTCCCATCATGACACTAGAAAAATCGCCGAAGCCATCGACTGTGAGAAGCGCCGCCCGGTCAAATCCAGAGGGATAAAAACTGCTCGCTGCATGGGCTAAGTGATGTTCCACGCGGACGCCTTTCGCCCGCCATTTCCCGTCTCCGCCGAAATAGAGTCCCGGATCTTGCAAGAGTTTCTTTGCGCTCTCAGAGACATTCAATCGGTACTGAATAAAAGTCGGAGAGGGGCGGTGGCTGATAACAAATTTTAATTTGGAAAACAGATTCGCGCTAGGGTCTTTCGCAATCGCAAGGAAATCAATATGGTCTGGCGAAAGACCGCTTTGCTCAAGCGCGGCCCTGAGAGCGGTTTTCGGCACGCCCGCTGAGTGCTTGATGCGGTTGAATCGCTCTTCTTCTACAGCAAAGAGAGGCTTTCCATCTAACACAAGCACGATGGCCGCATCTCCGTGATAACTGTTGACACCCAGAATCATCATGAGGCCCGGCTTCCGTTTAGAGCCAGTACTTTTTCATAGAGTGCGATGACTTGAGGAATGACTTTCTCAACCGTGAATTTTTCCTCAACTAATTTCCTGCCGTTCTCCCCCATTTTCTTTGCCATCTCCGGATGTTCCAATAATTGGGTCATCGCATCGGCGAGGGAGTCCACGTTGGTCTTGACCACAATTCCTGCCTCCGCCTGACTCACATCCGGATGAATACCAACTTGGTCGCTGATGATAACGGGAACTCCGCAGGCCATTGCTTCCAAAATTGCGACCCCGAAATTTTCCGAATAGGATGGCAGGATAAAAACATTGGCATCGGTGAAAGCTCTCCGTTTTTCTTCGCCTTCGAGAAAGCCCACCCACACTACCTCCGGGTCAATCCCGAGGCGGCGAGCTTCTCTTTGAAGATGGCTCATGAAATTCGATTCGCCCTCACCGGCAAGGACGAGAACGCTGCTAGGAAATCGATATTTTACCCGCGCAAAGGCAGACAGAAGAAGATCCATTCCTTTTTTGGGGTGAAATCTCGAGAGGAACAGAAATACCTTTCCGTTCACCCACTTCGCAGATGGGGTGCAAAGACTTCCCCCGGACGGGTGCTCGTCCATAAAACTTTTGTCTAACGCATGCGGGATTATAACGGCCTTTCCTACCGCTCCTAATTGAACCGCTTCCTGTCGCTCCAGTTTGGTCGCATAGTGAACTGCGGCAGCGCGGGCCAAGATACGGCTTTCAATCCATCTTAATGAAATCTTCTTTAACCACGAACGTCGATTTTCCAGACCCCAGCGGTTAAGTATTCCATGAGGGCAGATGATGTACGGAATACGGTAACGATGGGACCAAAAGGCGGCCGCGGCCGCGGGATATGAGAAGATGAAGTGGATGTGAACGAGACTATATTCCTTTACATGCCGAGCCAGCCATTGATTCATCGCCCAGGAAAAAGAGTAAAAACGGGTCTGGCATGAAAAATATCGGTAGGTTATTTCCTCCTTAGAGGAGAACTGGCTTTTAGAAGTATTTGATCCCTCTCTTTTATTCCCATAGGTTGTCGCGACGTGGACTTCCAAACCGGCCCGAGCCAACTCGCGCGTGAGGGTCCTCATCACCGTGCTGGGCCCTCCCTGGCGTGGATCCACAGAGGGAATAACGTGCAGGATTTTAAGTCCAGCGGTTTTCATGTCCACAAGGCGCTGAGAGGTAATGCCTGCAGTTCTGGGCCAAATGGAATGAAATCCGAACCGGCGTAGAGAACAATTCCTCGCATAAAGCGCTTGCCAATATTTTCGTGAAGCAAGCGCAGTCCTTTGAAATCATTTGTTGTAACACTGGCGCTCGATTTAACTTCGATTCCGACCACGCGTCCGGATAAGTCCTCAAGTACCATATCCACTTCCTGGCCCGTTTGTGTCCGGAAGTGAAATAATTGGGCCTTCGTCTTGTTCCAACCGATTTGTTTCTTAAGTTCCATAATCACAAAATTCTCGAGTACATGCCCTGTCAAGATGGGATCATGAAGCAACCGCTCTTTGTTCAAACCCAAAAGATAAGTCATTAACCCGGTATCCCCAATCACCAGTTTGGCAGCCTTGACGAGCCGTTTACTCAAATTCCCGGACCAAGCCGGAAGAGTTTGAAGAAGAAATGTAGTTTCTAAAAGGGTCATGTACCGTTTGAGCGTACTTTGAGGAATGGTGCTTGTGCGAGAGAGTTCAGAAAAATTGATCAGCGAAGCACTGCGAGCTGCAAGAAGAGAAAGAAGACGCGGAAGAGCTGTGAGTCCTTCAATATGAGTGATGTCACGAACATCCCGCTGGAGAATCGTTGTAATATACGAACCAAACCAGGCGGCTTGGCGCGACTCTGTCTGCCGGCCCAAAATTTCAGGGTACCCTCCTTTCAAAATCTTTTGGATTATGTCTGGCCATCTTAATCGCGGGTATTGTTTTTGAGGAATCGTGCGAGAAAAAGCAGAATCGATAAAATCTTCCTGATTTTTTTTGATCTCTCCTTGAGAAAAAGGCCAGAGAGTTAAAATCTCCATCCTTCCTGCCAAAGACTCGGCGAGATTCGGCAGAAGAAGAACATCCGCAGATCCTGTAAGCAGAAACCGGCCCGGCCTCCGGTCGCGATCCACTTGGGCTTTAATCGCTAAAAAAAGCTCCGGGGCTCTTTGAATTTCGTCGATCACCACAGGACCTTCAAACCCCGCTAAAAAGCCCTGGGGGTCACTCCGTGCAGCGGCTAAGGTCGTAGCATCATCCAAGGTAAGGTAGCGGGCGGGGTGTTCATGAGAAGCAACTCCTTGAGCGAGTGTGCTTTTGCCGGCCTGTCTTGGACCGTTGAGAAGTACTACGGGGGTATCAGCCAAGGCCTCAAGAACACGAGGCGTGAGATGTCTCTTAAGCATGGTCAAATTTTAACCATTTAATGGTTAATTTTCAACCTTTGCTTTTCCCATTTTAAGCCGGTGATTCAACTTTGGCCGAGAATCGCCGGCCTCCGAAGCGACGTAGAAGTCGACTTACAAAGAAGACCAGCGCGATTGAAGCACCCATGGTCGAGGTTATTTCGATCAAATTATTTTCCACTTGCATCAAACTCAATCCGGGAAGAAACCAAAAGGTGAATCTTAACCAATCTCCTTGTAAGAGACACTCTCGGGCAAAATTGTCGAAAACGGTTACGAGCACACCCAGGCAGAGAAACCCACCGATCACACCCACAACCCCAAAGTTGACATAAAACTCCATCACGTTTCCCATTTCCCAGGTGGTTCCCCCTGCAATTCGAATTCCCGTGTAACGAGTTAATAATTCACTTCCACCCGCCTTGGTCGCTTTTTCATGCCAAATCACTCTCGGAATGAGAACCACTAAAGAATCGATCAAAGTTTTTCCGTGGGCAAATTCTCTTTTGTCGGACAACCAATCAACGGCTGCTCCCACAAATTTATTTTGATTCAATCGCCAATCGATCCTCCAAAGTTGATCTTGGTCGTAAATGTTAAATGGTTCTGTCGTCCTTATAGTTTTGAACACCCGCTCCACCCGTCTTGATATTGATTCGCCACCCCAAACCACCTCTCGAATTTCACTCCGGTCTCTCATGTAGGTTACAAAAAAACTGAGGCCGACATAAATTGATAAGAGCCCCACAATCACCACCTTCCACCGAGGACGATAAAAAGAGGCGACGAAAGCTAAGACAGCGAATAAAGCACTGGAGCCAAAACTCATAAAACCATGTCCAACTAAAGTGAAGAGAGGAAGGCTTGCAAGGCTTAAAATGAGCCATCGCTTAAACTTTCTTTTATTTCCGAGCTGCCAAGCATGCCAAAGACCCAAACCGATTCCTGTCGCCATCAAACTTAACCCGCCGCCAAGAGGTGCGCTCAAAGATGGAATTCGATGCAGTAAAGGTAGAAGAACAAAATAAAATAAAAAACCCGTAAAAATATAAGCTGTTGGAAGTCTAGGATCGGGAAGATACTTGATTGATTTTTTCTGATGATGGAAAAAATGGATGAAAATCGGCGCCAAAATTAGACAGCCGACCCCAAAGGCGATGATCCCATAGGCGCTCAATCTAAAACCGTTCTCGACCCAGCGAAGATCAAACCTTGGATGAGAGTAGAAAAGATAATTTAATCGGTAGTCATACCAAGGAAATGAATAAACTGCGGCTCCGAAGCAATGGCTAAGGGACAGGCTCATAAGGTAAGCAAATACAAGACCTGCTCCAGCCACCTTCCTTCGCCAGCGGACAAAAACGATGATAATGATTACTGCCACCCAAACGATCAACCAAGGAACGAGCTCGCTAGGTCTTTGCATGTCGGTCACTAACCAGATCGATCGCTTCCAGAATTCCGCGCGCGGCTACATCCACTGAATAAGCAGCTACATGTTTTTGAGCAGCCTTGCCCATTCTTGCGGCTATTGATTTCTCTGCTATCTTGTGCATCCTATTTGCGAGAAAATCTACATGGCCGCACGGGAAAGTAAAGCCCGTTTCTCCTTCTTTAATCAGATCGGGATGACAGCCAGTCTTATCCGAAACTATGGCCGGGACGCCACACGCCATTGCTTCGTTTACAACAAGACCCCAAGTTTCACGTCCATCGGAGAGCAAAACTAAAACGTTAACCACAGAATAAACTTTTGGCATTTCGGTTTGGTTAAGGAAGCCGGTAAATAACACGGGTAGTTGATATCGGTTGACAAATTCTTCACATTTCGCCTTAAGTTTCCCATCGCCTGCCATTAGGACAAAGATAGATCTTTTCTCGACACCTTTCTCAATCATTTTTTTCAATGCGAGCAGTAGATCAAGCGGGCGTTTTTTTGACTCAAATTTTCCGGCAAACAAAAATACGGTAACGTCCTCAGGAATTTTCCACTCGCGTCTAATTTGATTCAACCCCAATTTATAGCGCTCCGCATTGGTCACAAACCAATCATTATCAACAAAATGGGGACTAGAAAGTATCTTCCTGGCACCATAGTGTTCAAAATATTCTCTGGACCATTTTCCTACCGCCAAGCACGCCGTAAATCGTGGGATAAAATAACGATGAGTTGCTTCCTTCACAATTCTTTTGAGCAACGGCATTTGAATGTGAAGGTGAGAATCCCCTCTCACAAAAAGAGGGGTGTTGTTCTTCCAGCAAGCACTCATTGCTTGCCACATGCTACGCGTATGCCAGCCAAGAACCAGAAAGGCATCAAATTTCTCCCGTTGGATGATATGGGATATTTCAGGGGTATCGCATCCATTGAAACCCTGCAGGGGAAGTTTTGAAAGATTGTTTAGCCAAACATAGTTATGGCCGGATAAGAGATCAATATCCCAATTAAACGGGACACCAAATCCAACTCCTTGTTCATCTGGCGATGGCTTATGGCAATAGTAAACTGTCAAGTCAACGGTCTCAGACTTTGCTAGATAACGGAATAGAGGCGAGTAATATTGGATTGGATGCGTGCACAAAATCCCCAGTTTATAGGTAGCATTTGTACTCACCAAGAGGCGTTTAACCTCACAGCACGGTGAAAGGTATCTAAGAATGTTTGGCTTTCACAGTCCCAGTTATATTTTTGTATAGCCAGCTCCCAGGCTTTCTGTTTAGTGCAAACAAGTTTTTCTTTGTCTTTGCAATACTCTGCAATCTTTTGACAGAACGCGTTTGAATCGTTGGGATTAACCGAAAATCCTATCTCGGGTTGTTCATTAAGTATGCTTTTTTGTCCGGGGATGTTGGTGGCAGCGATAGCTAGACCTGACTGCATATACAGAAAAAATTTGTTACAGATGGTGAGGGCAAGATTGGGACAACGCCCATCATCAAGAGCAAGGCCAACATCATATTGCGAAAGGGTCTTAAAAACATCTCTGGGTAAGGGCATGGAATGAAAACGAATTTGAGAATCTATGGATTCATCGATAAGGTTCCTTATTTTATCTCTAAAATCACCACTCACGAATCTGCCAAAGATATGAAGTTCACAATTTTTGGAGAGCCGCTTCATGCTTTGGATAGCCATTTCCAGCCCCCTTCC
>Ga0209515_10000325_pt1 | contig 89960 bp, 98 predicted proteins | sample Subgroupgradi54m_FD_187454 | JGI IMG/M metagenome (GOLD analysis project Ga0209515, IMG submission 187454) | Subsurface groundwater microbial communities from S. Glens Falls, New York, USA - GMW60B uncontaminated upgradient, 5.4 m (SPAdes)... ...
CTTCTCTGATGCCGAGACCGATTTTTTTTGAGACCCTGGACACCGAGAGTCTCAATGTCCTCGATTTAAGCGTGCTGGCCCCAGGGGCCTACGGGTTGGCGAATCTCATTGTCAGCGTCATCTGCCGGGCACTGTTCCAACAACGGGTCCAGTCCAAACGACGGGAAAACCTCTGTCTGGCACCCACGGCAGAACGCATCTGGTTGCTGATTGACGAGGCGCAACGTTTTGTTCCAGCAGGCAGAAACACCCTGTCAAAAGACATTCTGATCGCCTGGGCGAAGGAGGGACGACAACCCGGACTGTCCGTTGGCTTTGCCACCCAACAGCCTTCTGCGATTGACAACGACATCTTGTCACAATGTGATTGGATTGTCTGTCATCGCTTGAGCAATCAAGAGGACATCGCTGCTGTCAACAAACTCTCACAGGACTATCTGGGGAGCGAACTGAAAACGTACTTGCGACAACTCAAAAATCAGGGGGAAGCGTTGCTGTTAGATGATTTCACGGAACGGCTGTCCCTGCTTACAGTCAAACCCCGCCGGACGCTTCACGGCGGAGGGGAGAGCCGGTTGCCTTTGTTTCAGTGACTGGTGTGAGTAGGTGGTTAGGTAGTTAGGTAGTTGGGTGGTTTGTATCTTCACCAACCACCTAACCACCAAACCATCTAACCACCTCGGCACACTTGGAGGAAAACCATGAGATTCACAACGATCGCATTCATACTGCTGTTGTTGGGCTGGGTTCAATACACCGTGGAAGCTCAAACGGGTGAAGCCCAAACGGAACCACCAACACTGAACTTTGAAACGCTCACGTTAGACCAGGCCATCGCCTTTGCACTCAAGCACGCCCCACTGATCCAAGAGGCGGAACTGACCGTCGCGTTGGCGGAACTCGACTTGAAACGCACCCAACTGTGGAAGCGGCTGATTCCCAGCTTGACCCTTCATCACGGGTATAACCCCATCGTGGGAGAAAGCCGAGTCGGGATTGGGCTTTCCCTGGACTTCAATCGCATCTGGGAGGAGGACGACAAGGCGAAAGGTGCAAAATTGAAGTGGTTCAACGCTTCAGTTTACCGGAAGACGGTTCAGAATCGGGTCATTCTATCCGTCACCCAAAGCTATTACGATTGGGTCGTTGCCCAAAAGCAGGTTGAACTCCTTCTGGACCAACTCTCAACCCAGCTCAAACTTCAGGAACTTCAGAAACTCCAGTTTGAATCGGGCCAAGCCCAACTGAATTCTGTGCTCAACACGCTGGATGCCACTGCCACGACCCAACTCGCACTCATCAAAGCCCAGGCGTCAGTCCAGTTGCAGGAACTCAAACTCAAAAACGACATCGGATGGGATAACGTGAGGGAGGAGAAGAATTGAGAATTCAGGCAGAGAAGAAGAATTAAGGTTTCGACAAGCTCAACCCAACGGAACTAAGAATTAAGAAAGAAGTGAAGGATCTCAATTCTCAATTCTCAATTCTCAATTCTTAACGCTCAATTCTCAATTCTGAATTATGACTGCACCGACTCATACCAGCTTCGGCATTCTCTCCCTGCTCTCAATTGGGGCGATGATGGGAAGACCCGCCACCCTCCCTGCGGTGGCGATGGTCACCATCGGGGCACTGTTGCCGGACATCGATACCGCACAGAGTACCATCGGCAGAATGCTATTTCCGCTCTCCAGATGGCTCGAACGGCGGCTTGGCCATCGAGGCGCGGTCCATTCGCTGTGTGCCCTGCTGGTGCTCGGAGTGACAACGGTGCCACTGGCCAGGGTGAACCGGTTCTGGTGGTTCGCCTTGCTCGTCGGCTACTTTTCGCATCTGTTGCTGGACACGCTCAATAAGGAGGGGGTGCCGTTGTTCTATCCCTCCCCCGTGCGTGCCGTCATGCCGAAAGCGCGACGGTGGCGCATCGCTGTCGGCTCGAAAGCCGAGATCGTCCTCATGACCGTTTTCTCCGCGTTCGCGCTGCTCCTTTTGCCGCTCAATCGCGCCGGGTTGTTTCCGTCGCTGCATGCGCTGCTCAAAGACATTCACTCGGCAATCGCGGACTATCGCGCCTGGGAAAACACCTACCGCGTCATTGCCGATGTGGAAGGAGGATTGAACATCTCCCAGCAACCCATCGCGGGCGCGTTTGAAGTGCTTGGGGTGGAGAATGCCAACAGCCTGGTGGTCTTCGATGAAACCCGCGATGTCCTCTACACCGTCGGCACCGACCAGAATGCCAATATCTACCCCAAGCGCATCCTGTGCCGAAAAGGAGAGCCAATACAAGTGATCACCCAAAAGGTGCATCTGGAAAATGAACTACTGGGGAATCTGTTAGATCATCTCCCACAGGAGGGGCAGACGTTCATCAAAGGGACACTGAAAACCACCGACCGCGTCATTTTGCCCAAAGACCCGGATCATTACGAAACGATACAGCTTGGGATTAACGAGATGAACTTACAATACGCCAGGGCACGGGATTTAGAGCCGCTGGACGTGAGGAATATCTTCGTCATTGCGGGTGACTTCTACATCAGGACCCTCCTGCCGATCACACCCAATGAACCACCCCCTCCAGAAAGGGGTGCCCTTTCTCAGGATGTGGGAACGAAAAAGCAGGGTCATCCCAACGTCCACACGACAGAGATGTATCTTCACAACGTTCGCAGCTTGAAAGAGATTCGTGTCAAGGCAGGTCAGGAAATCAAAGTGGGGGATTTAATCGCGGAGTTGGCTGACCCACAAGAGAACCAACACCGTCTTGCGGAGGATGGGCTCAAAAAACAAACGGCGGCATTCCACGCGGAAAATGACCCGGTGTCCGCCCTCTTTCTGGACGACGCCCAAAAGCGACTGAAAGCCATTCAAACCGAACGGGAGGGCCATCGCATCTACTCCCCGGTCAACGGCAGAGTGCTGTTGATCAGAACCCATGCGATTCAGAATCAGAATCGAACCATCGCCATCAAACTGTTAGTCCGTGAACCGTGAAGGGAATCATGGGGGTGTTGGGAGTGTGAGGGGCATCGGAATGGAAGACTGGAAGATTGGAAGATTGGAAGACTGGAAGACTGGAAGATTGGGTTCCCATCCTTCCATCCCCCCATCCTTCCATCCTTCCACTCCCATGCTCCTAACACTCCGTTTCTCCGAAAGGAACGCCAAAATTCGGTGTGTTTTTTTTGACGTCCCCCCCTGATCAAAAAAACACACACACGAATGGCAGCTTGGTGCAGTTGACCCCGGTCGCGGTTGTCAGGTCCGCCTTGTCCGATCGGATCGTCCGAGCACGGACTCTCGGAACGGAGTTGCTTTGAATCCCGATCTGATCGGGGAGGGACATGAGATGCAGGAAAAAACGGTTGTCTTTTTAGAGGAGACAGACCCAGAACTCCTCCGCGCCCCGCTACACGGGATCTCGCTTCGCTAGAGACTTGGCACACGTTTTCCGACCCCGTTGGTGCGCATCCGGTCACAGAAGAAGTCTGGCAGTATCTCGGGAGTGAACGACGTGCATGGGGATGGAGACACTAGAACGTAATGCGTAATGCGTAATGCGTAAGAAGAGAAGATAAGAAACACAACGTCTCTTTTCCGTCTCTTCACTTCGATAAAAAACTCAGTGACCACTCTTAATTACGCATTACGCATTACGCATGACTCCCCCAGGCATCACCCCCAGTCCCATCAGCGTGAGTAGTCCTGAGCCTGCGAAGGATGGGTTTCTGCCTCACCGGAGTGGGTGCCATAAGACGACAAGGGTTGATGGAGTTACCGATGCAACAGCGATGGATGGGATTTTACGGAGGAACTATCATGAGGCATATCAGTCGACCGTGGTTCGCACCAATGCTCTTGGCAATCGGAATGGCAACAGGGACACTGTTCATCGGTTGTCACGTTGCGCTTTACGAAACCCCCGATCACAGATCGGGGGCGAATCCATATCACGTCTTTTTCATTGAAAGGTCAGAAACGCCCAAAATCAACGTCAACACCGCGACGAAGGCCGAGCTGATGACCTTACCGACAATCGGCGAGGTGAAGGCACAACGCATCATCGAGGGGCGTCCATACCAACGAGTCGCGGATCTCTCGTTGCTTGAGGGGTTTGGAGAGAAAACTTGGGCTTCCCTTCGCGACAAAATCACCGTCCATGGTGCGTCTTTTTGCTGCCCGAAGAGGGATTAAAATTTACGTTATGGTTTTCAACGCTAGAGCCTGCCCTGAGTGTAACGAAGGGACGTCTGTTCTATGAAAGGAGAAATTATGAAATGGCTCAAGAAAGTGAGCGACATCTGTGGTTTGCTAGTCAACCCACTCGTCATTCTCTTTTTCGCGTGGGTCTTGACCGTGTTGACCTGGCTTGTGGTCTTACTTTCTCGTCACCCAGAGTTTTTGAAACGTTAAGTCAGTTTCAAAAATAAAGTTTATATTTCGGATCTGCCTGTGCGTTGCACGCAGACAGGTGGCAGAAGGATCGGGGCTGGCGCGGTTTCCTTCAATCCGCCATAAACCGCCATCCGCCATCCGCAAGCCGCAAGCCGCAATTGAGTCAGCCCCAGGACGGAGTATAGACGGAAAAGATGAAGACTCCCACTACCTGGAACCGACCCTCACCCTCACCTTTGCCTGACTCTCCCCCGCCCGGACCGTCGCAATAGAGAGTCCATCGGGAACGGAGTTTCCATTAGCATCTCGACCGTCCCACATCAGGACATGAAATCCTTCTTCTTCCCGTCGCTTATCAACGAACCGAACCACGAATTTCCCCGCGCTATCATAGAGAGCGATACCCACCTGCGCCGGTTCAGTCAAAGTGTACTCCAGGCGTGTCTCTTCTTTTCGGGGATTGAACCCTTCTGGAACAAAGTGGACTTCCCTGAGAATCGCTGTCGGCTCAAGCCAACCACAACCCAAAAGCCACACCCCTAAAAACAAAGGGAATGGAAATGTCAGAATGCCGCATCCTCTCACTCTCTCCATCTGCTCCGTTCCGAGAGTCTTCGACCTGCCCTCAATAACCGCCGATTCCTGTCCCGTCCCTGTCCGCGTTCCCGCCCGCTCGCGCTTCGTGTTACCCCGCCCTGACCGAGAAGTTTGCCTTCCTGCCCCGGCGCTGCCGTTGCCACCGCTCTACCGCCTCGTCCGTGAAAGAGAGAAAGGTGATCGTGTCATCACCGAGGGTGGAAGCAATCACGTTCAGTTCTTCGAGCAGGAGCTGCTGTTGGCCGGACAGCTTGCGCGAGAGACTCCCCTTTGAGATTCCGAGTTTGTCGGCGATGAAATCGCCCTTCCCCCAGACCGCCTGTTTCAGTTTCTCACGATTGATGTGCAGTGTCGTCATGGGCTCTCCTTTCCTCGTGCAATTGAAGATTGTCTATTGAAGAAGTCCTTCTCAATATTCAATTCTCAATTCTCAATTCTCAATTCTCAATTCCTCTCACCTGACTGCCGTTAATCTTAACATATAACGAAAAGAAAGTCAACCATATAACGAAAGGAAAATCGACTGGAAGCGCGATTTTTATCCATAAAAAGTTTCATTAAACGCAAAAAAGGCTTGACAATTGTTTCGTTTAATGTTATAATTTCTACACTTGAGCAACACAGAAAAAGCCCGCTCGGTGCGTCACCACCGAACGGGCTTCCATTCCAATACCTTCGCATACGAAAGCAAAAAGGAGTCTTAGAATGTTAGAGAAAATTGTAGCACAACCGATCCCATCGGGTCAAGTCGAACACCCCGCGGTCCTGCCGAGTGATCCCCTCGCTCGGCAAGGCACCCCCCTGAATCCCAACGACCCTACGCCCTACTACCTCGACTGCTTTTTGGCGTGGTTTCACAACCACCCCACCGGAGCAATCGGTCTGCTGGTTCAGGTCAAGCCCACGGTCCTCAAGTGCGAACAGTGTCACGAGGAATGGGAAATCCCCCCTCCCCCGATGAAGTGGTCGCTGAATCGGTCTAACCGCGTGCCGGATGTCATGACCCGCCTTCAACCGACAGGGGATCCGTGGGTGTGGCGCTGCCCAGAACGGACACGCGGTGATGGGGCCGTGTACCGCATCGAGTTCGATCAAGCGGTCAACCGCTGGACATGCACATGCAGGGATTGGCGTGACTTCCAGGAGAGGTTCTGGGCTTGCAAGCATGTCCGAGCGGTCAGACAGCAGATCGGCAGGTTCTTGTGCGATCACGAAGCACGACACGAGGTCATCCATACGCCCGACGCGGAACGTCTCCCCGTCGGGCGTCCGATCAAAGGGTGTGGCTGGCGAGGGACGCTACTCACCCGCAAGAAGGGTGGCGTCGCCTATTTGGAGGTTCAGGGCGTCATCCACACCGCCCCCCATCAACAGATCTGGGCGGAAATCTCCAAGCGTGGCTTTGAAGTCGCTGACGATTGTGTGTGGTTGGACATCGCTTTAGAGATGGGACGGGAGGGGGCGTCATGACAGGGGCATTGACGCTCCGAGATTACATCCTCGCGGGAAGTTCGGTCTTTACGATCGCGTCCAAAAAAACGGGGAAGCGATTCACGTATCGTGTCAGGCAACAGTGGGAAGGGGTCCACGTTGCCAAGTCACTGCACGTTGTCGGGGTTCTTGTGAACCCCGACAACACCCAAGACTACCAGTTCTTGGGGACGATCTTCGACCAAGAACGCTACCGACACGGGAAGAAGTCCCACCTTTCGCCCGATGCGCCGTCCGCTCGTGCGTTCGACTGGTTCTGGAGACACGTCGATCACCTGGACGATCTCCCCTTAGCCTTCCACAAGTCCGCCTCCTGCTGTCGGTGCGGGCGATTGCTCACGACGCCTGAATCGATAAAGCGGGGCATCGGGCCCGAATGTGCGGTCAAAATCGGACTCGTCGAACCGCTGAGAGGCGGTCAGCACGCGCCTGCGCCGTCGAGTCAGGAGGTGGCTTGATGAGACAGTATCATACCACCCCAACGGTCAATCTCCCGTCCATTATGGGACGGGAGATTGATCCGCGAGAAGCATCGGGTCAAATTGGGGTAGTTTACAGTTCCCCAAATTAAACAAACGGACCAAAACTGTCTTATGATTTTTTAAGCCCAGATTTCATGCGGGTTCGTGGGGATTTTGACTGCTCATCACCGACTTTCCGATTTGTGAAAATGAGTTCATTGAAAACGTCGGTTTTCTTGATAAGGAATAGTGACTGAAAACCTTTGAATAAACCATAAGGCTTCTTGTCAAATAATCATGAATAAAGGGTTTTTAGTGGCTCTCGGGTTTCACATCCAGTTTTCACGAACTGCCGCGTGGTTTTCTCGATTTCACACTTGTTAATCATAAGAACCTTTTTACCCGTTTGTTAAAAAAATACCCTTTATTGGCCCTCCCGAATCCGATACTTCCCCAACCCCAGACTCGTCCCCTTCCCCAGATGAAGAAACTCGCCCAGACGCAGAAACGGTTCAAACGGACGCAAGTCCCCATAAAACGCAATCTCGCCAACAAACCCGCCCATCAGAAGCGTGGTGTCCTGCCGCTTGGAATGACGCTCCCAGTCAAACCAGAAAAGCGTGTTTTGGCCCGGCTGAATCGAGCGGGCCGCCGAAAGCAGCGACTGCGGTGAAAAGAACAGGTCCATCCCACAGTAGGAGTACGCCAACGCACTGATACGCCGCATCAGGGCGCGCAAGAGCACGTCAAAGGAGAGGTCGATCGTCAGGTGCCCTTTGACCTTGAGACGGGTTGGCGTCACAAACGCCAAAAGACACCCATCCCCCACTGCCACGCGGGATTGGATGGTCTCCACCGTCAGGATGACCGATTCATCGGACAGGACCTTCTCTTGCCCAGAATAAATCACAACGGGCGACTCGTCTTCCCACCCGTGCAAACTGTCGATGGTCTCAAGGAAACAGGTTCCCCGCCGATTGTCAATCCAACTCCCCATCCCCCCCCGTCCGGCTTCCGATAACGCAAACACGAAAAAGGGGAGGTAGTCTATCGCCGCTCCGACGAGAATCAGATGCGCCCCGAACATCTCGCCCGGTTCAAAAAACCGTTGCGACGTCTGGGGCGGTTCAAGCACATACGGCGGCGGCACCTCCTTGAGGTTGGCTAAAAAGGGACTCGGCTGTTCCCCCGATGCCTCACGACGCCATGACGCCTGCTGGGTTTGAAACACCTTCGCAGAGACCTCCTCCGAGATGCGGGTCAACTGCTGCCCCAGCGCCCCCCGAAACACCGAGCCTTTATAGGCAGGCAACAGCATCGGGGTCGTGACGCGATAGTTCAACCGATACACCGCGAACCGCAAGTGATTCCACATCGGGTCGTACGGAAGCGGTGGGTCTGATGGTATTCGTTGTGTCATGGTCTTTTCTCCCTTCCAAAAACAAACGCCCCACCCGGTGGATTCAGGATGGGGCGTTTTCCGCTTTTTAGAATCTGGTTTCAATCCCCTATTAGCCGGGTCTAGTGTTTCGAGCCAAAAAGAATTAACTATAAGAAGTTTTAGCAAATTTAGTTTCAATCCCCTATTAGCCGGGTCTAGTGTTTCGAGTAAGCTTAAGATTAATCACGCTGCTGATATTGATGCGATCCTTTTCACTTTTTCTCAACCTCCTCTATAAAAAACCCTGTATTGCCCCCTTTTAAGTCCCACCAAAACTCGATTAAACTCGATTAAACTCGATTAAACTCATCAGATTCTATCAACTGCTCACACATTCTCACCCCGTCGCTGTCTGCGCATTCGTTGATACTGGCGACCTGCACCTGTGACATTCTTACGATACTGAATCATCTTTCTACTCACGCCATATTTCTCCGCAGCTTCGTCATCTGTTAATCCTTTGTACGAGAGGCTCACTACGGCCTGGCGCGGTAGCAAAAGGCATCCAGTCAACCAATTCGCCTCGTCTTCCTGTTTGCGATCATAGGTGTTCAGGATAAGCAGTTCGTCCTCCGTGACATCGACTCGTGCCGGTTTATGGTCAAGAAGGATGTGCGAAAGTTCATGCACTAAACTGCTGTTTTGACGAGATTGTGGGTGTGTGTGATTGAGTATGACCAGCACCGTTCTACCAACCGTTAGCGTGGCTGCCGACCAACTACCTCTATCCTTATCAAACAAAACACGGCGAGTCTCCGGCTTTAATCCAGGTATCTGGTCAGCAGGCCATACCAGTACGCCAAGATGACTCGCATATTGCGCGGGGTCTATCGGATCCGTGTCTTGTAAACCGAGCTCTCTTCGCTGCTGTACGGCAACCTGCTCGCACCATGTTTTGAAACCGCGCTTGAACTCATTGCTCATCGTTGTCACTCCAGACATCATCATCATTGCCTTCGGAAAAAACAAAAGCCCGTTGCGCCGATAAGATCATATCTGCAAGGGCCTTAGCTGTTTCGGGTGTAACGGTGTGTTCTTTACGAAAATGAACTAACGCCTGCGGCTGCGAAGCCTGTGACGTTTTGATTCCAAGAATGTCAGCAGGATTAACTTCGAGCCATTTGCAGATCTTTCCGAATGTTTCCAAGTCGGGTAGGTTACCCCGTTCGATTCGGGAAAGCGTAGAAGGGCTTACACCAATCTCCTGAGCAACGTCGCGGATGCCTCTGTTACCACGTTTTTCGATTATTTTTCGTCCTAGAGTTTGAAGACTAAGCTTCGCCATTTGGACACCTCGTTTCATGTATGAAAATTTATTTGACATATGACACAGAGCGCTGTATTATATTACTGTGCCTGTGCCGCTTATGAAATATTATTGCACAGGTGGAAAAAGAATGTCAAGTAGCAAATACGGGGCGGACGTATCCAACTCGACGCAAGCCAACCGAGGACACTTCATTAAACTAAAGGAGAGAAAATGTCGATAAGCTATATACCTGAAAAAGTAAAAATAAGACTCTGGGGGAAGGCCGCTGGTCACTGCCAATACGAAGGCTGCAATGAGTGCCTTTGGCTGGATTCCCTTACGAAAGCAGAATTCAATGTAGCGTACATTGCCCATATTATTGCTGATAGCCCCGACGGACCACGCGGAGATCCTGAACGCTCTAAAAAATTGAAATCTGATATATCAAACCTCATGTTGCTATGCGACAAACACCACCGCTTGATCGACAACATAGAAGACGTACAAGGTCATCCTGTTAAGCGATTGGAGGATATGAAGCGAAAGCATGAGGAAAGGATTGAACTGCTAACCACCATCAAGGAAGATACACAAAGTCATGTGCTACTGTATGGCGCTAACATTGGGGAACACCACGCCTCTGTAAGTTGGAACAAAGCAGCACAAGCGATACTTCCCCGTTGGTACCCTGCCGAAAAAACTGCCCTGGAATTGAGTTTGAAGAACAGCTCTTACCAGGACAATCAACAGAAGTATTGGCAAATTGAACGAGAACATCTTCAAACCCAATTTGCGCGAGTAGTGAAACCTCGACTGGCAAAAGGAGACATCGAACACCTTTCAGTTTTCGCTTTAGCTCCACAACCCCTGCTCATTGAACTCGGTCGTCTTCTTTCCGACATTCCCGCTGCTGAAGTCTATCAACTTCACCGTGAACCACAGCCGGACTGGAAATGGCAGAAGTATCCCAACCGAACTGACTACAAACTCATAAAACCTGACTCAAATCAGAAAATGGCTGCTCTGAACCTTTCTTTGAGTGCGACGATTGATGACTCACGGATCACGAGCGTTCTTAATGAAAATGTATCCATTTGGCGTCTGACTATAGAATCACCCCATAACGACTTCCTCAAAAGCCGGGAGCAATTGGCGCGATTCCGCGAGGAGTTCCGGAAAACACTCGACCTTATCAAAGCAAGACATGGTCAGAATACTCTTCTGCACCTTTTTCCCGCCGTGCCTGTAGCAGTCGCTATGGAGATTGGCCGTGTGTGGATGCCCAAAGCGGACATTCCACTGCGAATCTACGATCAGAATCGAAAGGCTGGAGGATTCGTGATGGCATTTGATATTTCAAACCAATGAACGAGGATCTCAAAAATATGCCCATTGATTTAAACCAATTTAGCCAACTACTTCGGTACATAGCCGAATCGCTGGACATCTCTGAAAGTCACTACAAACAGGCGGAGGAACGCTACCAATCCATCGGCAGGTGGTTGGAACGAGATGAATCCACCGTCGCTTCCTACAATCCCGAGATCTATCCGCAGGGCTCTTTTCTGCTCGGCACAGTTACTAAACCCATTTCCAATGCAGAAGAATACGATATGGACATGGTCAACGAGTTGAGTCTTCAGAAAAACGAGGTGAGTCAGAAGCAGCTAAAGAATTTAGTCGGGTACGAAATCAAAGCCTATGCTCGCGCTAACAACATGAAGTCTCCGGTGGAAGAAGGTAGGCGTTGCTGGACACTGAATTATGCGGATGGTGCCCAATTCCACATGGACATCTTGCCAGCGATTCCAGATGCAGAATCGTTCAGATGGCTACTTAAATCAAGGGGTTACACCTCTATCTGGTCTGACCTCGCTATCGCAATTACAGACAATACACTACCAAACTACGATTATCTGGATAATGACTGGCCACGCAGTAATCCGAGGGGGTATGCCGCATGGTTCAGAGAACGTATGAAAACAGAATACGATATAAGAAAGAAGCGTATTGCCGAGTCCATCAATGCACGTGTTGAAGATGTTCCAGAGTACAGAGTTAGGACGCCTCTCCAGCGAGCTGTCCAGATACTTAAACGCCACCGTGACATCATGTTCGCGGATGAACAAGATGACAAACCAGTATCCATTATCATTACCACGCTTGCGGCTCATGCCTACAACAATGAGGCTGACCTTCTGCAGACCATGCTTAATATTGTAGAAGGAATGCCTAACTACATCCAAGTTGTTAATGGGGTTTCTTGGGTTCCCAATCCGGTGAACCCGCTTGAGAACTTTGCGGATAAATGGCAGGAGCATCCTAAGCGAGAGGAGAACTTCAAGCTCTGGCTCAACCAGGTGCGTTCTGATTTAAGCAAGGCTCTGAAGATGAGTGATATTCGCTCCATAGGCAAATCACTAGAACCTTGCCTGGGAAAACAGGTAGTCAACAAAGCCTTGCAGAAATTTCCTCAAGCAAGTAGCAGCCCTGTCGTTGGACTTGTACATGGATCGCCTCGATTACCCAACAGGTTTAATGTGCCGCATCGCCAAGCTCCCAAATGGCCAATAGCGCAAAAGGACTGGGTAAAGATTAACGGCAGCGCATCTCGAAAGGGATTCAGACCGTGGCAAATCAAAAGCGACGCAAGATCCTTACCCAAAAATTGTTCATTGCAATTTGAAGCGCAAACGAATGTACCGCACCCCTATAAAGTTTACTGGCAGGTCGTAAATACCGGAAATGAAGCACGATCAGTAAATCAACTTCGAGGCGGTTTCTACGACGGAATCATAGTAAAAGGGTGCCGTGTGCGACAAGAAAGCACACTATACCATGGCATGCATTGGATTGAATGCTTTATAGTCAAGAACGGCGTATGTTGGGCGCGGAGTGGTGAGTTTGTGGTTAATATAGAGTAGTTTAATCCGAACTCAAAGCAACTAAGATAGCATCAAAGTAATCACAAGCTAACAAACAAAAAGCAACGAGAGGAATAAATTGTATGGCACATCATTCCTTATCAGCACACTTTAATTCTTTTTTTAAACGGCTTAATCCGAGCCTAACTTTTGAACAACAAGCAGCACGAGAACATAAAACGATAACCAATCTTATTGAAAACCCATATAGTCTCGCAAGTGAACTGTCTCCTCACTGTTTTTTACAAGGTTCTTACAAGCAGGACACTGCAATTTATACCATCAACGATGTTGATATTGTCACTCTTTGTAAACTCTGGCATCCTAAATAGTTCCCCGAAAGTTCCTTTCACTTTCAATGCGAGAGGTAGCGATGCGAGGCACATTTGCCGTCCCTTTCTGTGAAAAAAGGAGGCTGCGACTTAATGAAGCTATCAGTGGCAGGAAGTCTTTTTCCCCTTGTCTCCTTGTCTCCCTGTCCCCTTGTCTGATGGGCAAAGTGTAAAAAACAATTGTGGAATTATTTAGCAGATTCTTGGTGAAGTTTGACGCCTCCTTGCCAAACGCCTCAACAGGGTTGCTTGGGTGGACCGTCTCAGGGGTGTCTATGCCGATCAGCCGAACAGTCGTTTCCTTGCCCTCGTAGTCGATTTTCACCGTGTCACCGTCAACGACTTTCAAGACGGGATAGGCAGTATCCTTTGAGAAATCTTCAACGGGATAGGGGGACGTTCCAACACCGAGTGCAAGGTAGCCCACGAGGATACAGAGTATCAGAACGGATAGAAAAAGTCCCCTTCGCTTTCGATGGATCTGCATGGTAAATCTCCGATAAAACGGTATATTCTGGTGAAATCTCCGATACACTCGGGTAAACTCGGTTTAACTTGATTTTTCTCATCTTAACTCCGTTTTTTCCCCATTTTTGACAAAGAAAAAATATGGTGATACTGGATTCAGCATTTGCCAAATTTCGCGCATTCCACGATGGATTATACCAGATAGATAAGAATGATTGGTAATCATACCGATGATGCCATAGCCAGTTCGTTCGAGGCGGTCATGGGCAAAGCGGATAAACTTGATATAATCGTCAGACTCCGTCAGATCCGGGAGCAGTACGTCTCTGAACGCATGATACTGGACTGAGAGATCGCCGCCTTTATCTCGAATCTGCGCTGCGATGGCGTCTCTCACTTCGTTTGCCATCTGGCGCGTGCGACGGGCGAGGTGTGTTGCCAGATCGCGGGGGTCAGTGATGGAAGGCAGTTGGCCACTCATGAAGCGTTCCAGCAGGATTGCCAGCGCGCCCGCGTCCGCTTCAGAAACCTTGACAGTGCCTCTCTCCGGCGGAACGGGCAACTTTGCGCTATCCACCAATTCCCCGCCGAGGTACAGTCGAAACTCGAGGTGATTGGTCAACAGAAAGTTATCGAGGTTGGCGATGATGGTTTGAGTTGACGACGCGACGCAATCGGTATCACCTTCCCCGCTGCTATCTTCCGCTCGTCTGGCTTAGGCATGATGGCTTTTGGGTCAATCAGCCCTCGTTTTAAGGCTTGGATTAAGATGGTGTCATCGGGGAGATCATCGGGCGAGTGATACAAAAGCGACCTTTTGTCGGTCTGACCCGTCACCGCTATCTCCTCCGATGCCCGTTGCGCTTTCTGATATGACACGCCAAGATACTTTTGCGTGGTTTTCACGTCCTGATGACCGAGCATTTCCTTCACCAGGTAGATGTCACCAGACGCATCGTACATCCGTTGAGCATAAGATTTTCTCATGGAATGGGTTGCCAGCTTCCCATTGAGTCCCGCTTGGGTGAAGGCAGCTTCCAACACCTTGTGCGCTTGCCCTCGCGTCATGGCAGCCATGACCCCACCCTTCCGAGACGTAAACAGCGGTCGCTCGGTGTCGAGAGATCCATACTGCTGTTGATGCCAGTCGATCAGATCGGCGATCGCTTTCCTTCCGTCTGAGGTTTGGATTGAGACAAATGAACCTCAATCCTTGTAAACCCATTCAATCCCTTTACCCACGACGGCCATGAGGATTCCAAAGACCATCAGCCCGAAGGAGTCTTTGACCGTGGCAGTCGTGAAAGGCGCACCCAAGCAACTCAAAAATCCAAGCAGGGAAACGATAGCGCCAGCGAACTGGAGCATTCTTCCGTCGGCTCGCTTTTGTTTGATCGTATCCGTATGTTCAATCGCAACTTTCTTTTCAGGATTATCCCACGACATTTCTGTTCCTCCATTCAACCGTTTCAGATATAGACTTCTTCGCTTATTACGTCTTCTGTCGTGGCGGGCGACGGTGCGGTCATCTGCCCCCTGCCCCCACGGTGCGGTGTCATGGGACCCGACTCGCGTCGTGCCGCATGGAGGTGGAGCAGCAAGAGAACCAGCACCCCCAGCCATAAAGGGCCAAGAAGGAAGGCACGCTTGACGAGGAAGCTGGCTGCTACCGTAGCGCCGAGGAAAAAAAGACCGGAAGCAACCGTCGAGCCAGCCAGCCATGCCGCCGTCCGAGACGACTTGTAGATGAGCAAGCAGATCAGCAGCCATACCACGACGCTTCCACCGAGGATAATTTTCAAAGGAATTGAGTCCATCTTTGCCTCCTTAAATGTAGGTGTCTGGATTCATGCCACGATTCCCGCTTGAACCTCCAGACACCGGTCTGAATCCGATGTGAGCGTCAGGAAAGGCGATATCGCCAAAACCGGAACATGCGCTTCCCGCTGCCCAGCCGTTGCCACCGGGGACAGTTGTGCCGAAGCCAATGTCCTTGGGGGTGGCCGGGGACAACGTCACGTCGTAGCTGTTTCCATTCGCGTCGCTGAATTGAATCCGTTGTCCAAGGCGATAGGTTGTGCCTCCGATGGCGTCCATCCCATTGACCTTCATCTGAAGCCCTGTTTCGGGCCGGAGGGCGAGTTCCCCCCGCGTCCCCGTCCACTCCGCCGTTGCCAGAGTCATCCCCGCGGGGACATCTGGACTCACAAGGGAGCATCCGTCGCCACCGATGGTGATTGACTGGAAGCGTTCGAGTGGGATACCGTAGCCACCACCCCGCATTTTGATAATCTCCGGGGCGTTCTGTTTGCGTTGACGACGATGCCGCAACGCCCAGGCGCTGAAAATCCCTGCCCCCAATGTGGCGAGGCTCAAGAGCAGAACCTCCAACCAGAACGCTTCCCAATAGGACAACTCCTTAATCTGGATGGTCGCAGGCTTCTGAGGGTAGATGGTCCGGGTCGTTCCGCCCTGGTCCAGGATGACCTGTACAACCGCCTCAGAGGTCTCCCCGATAGATTGGGGTGGGCTCTGCCCTGTCGTTTCCCAGGTCACTGGGAAGGTAAACGGTTTGGCATTCGGGGCGATGAGGGTGGAGGGGACAGTGCCTGCCGGCACGGTGTTGTTTCCCTTGCGCAGTTCGACACGGAACGTGCGGAACCGGGCGACGCGCTCATTGCGGACACGGATAGACAGGGTGCCATGAACCTGACGCGAAAACGGATTCCAGAAGATTGGCTGGAGCAGAAGCGTCTCGTCGGTCTCCACGAAGAGGAACGGATCTATCAGTTCAGGCTCAATCACGGGTCCGAGCAGTTGAGGCGGGTGATTGCCCACATGCGGTACAGCAATTGGCTTCTGAAACAAAGCCGTTAAGTCCAGTCCAGCGCCCCCTGTGATGGCCACCTTCCAGCTCCTCATCCCCGGCGCGGGGTACACCCCACGTTGCCCAAAGCTCTCGAATGGGATTTCCCTGAAATCGACCAGGCCCTTGGCTGCATCTGCAAAGCCGTCGGAGACCCCGTCGGAGACCACCACCACAACCGGCTGGAGTCTCACCCCCTTGAGGAACTCATTCAGAAAATTTGCTAGAGGTCTAAAGTAAGTTTTCGTTTGCTTGGGGTTCTGGATGGCTAAATCGTCCAGAATCCGGTTCAGAATGAACTGCGACCCGCTCTCGGGGACCGTAAAAGTATACAGCTCCTTGACTCCTCCGGTCTCGTCGATTGCGAAGCCGACTAAAGAAATCTCTTCGCCCGGAAGGGCATAGAGTTCGGCGTAGCGTGCCAGCAGGCCCTTCATTTCTCCGATGAACGGGGTTACGGACCCCGACAGATCCAGCGCTAGGATGTGGTGGTAGCGCGGTGCCCCCCCGCTAGATCTGGGCGGGCTTTCCACACGCGCCGTCATCGGCGAGGTGTCGTCTGCAACGGAGGGGCGGAGAACCAGCAGGCACCCCAAAAGCACAACCCCGAGCGGTGACCACGGGGAAGGGCTATCCGCCGGTGCTGCGTAGGGTGCGCCCCTTGTGGGGGCACCCTTTCCCTGCCGCACTGCCATCGCCAACATGACTGTAAGGACAGCGCCACTAAGGAGCGCAGCGACCATTCCTGCTTTGACAAAGAGAACGAGGTACAGCACCAAAGTCCCCAGTAACAATAACATGCCGCCGGCGAGGGTGGCGGTGCCGGTTGACCAGCCGAGGACATGAAACCCGTGCCGGTAGAGGACTCTGGCCCCCAGCAGCAACGTTGCACATCCAAGGGCGAGAACCACATACGGCCACGGATTAAAAACCGGAAGCGGAATGTTGACCCAGTCTTTGAGCGTTTGTGGGGCGGTGAACGTCCCGCCGGTGGCCGAAGCGACGCAGCGGAACTCATCCACCATTTTCGGCTCCGTAATCCACGCGACCACATCAATGATGATTCCGTGATCTCTTTTGAGCTCCTGGGCAATTTCGCAGGTGGACCGGTGGGGCTGGCAGGTATTGAGCCCATCGCTCAAGAGGATGATCCGTTTGCTCCCCCTCACCCCCGGCGCGAAGAGCCCAGGCGACGCCAGAAGCGCCGCGTTGAGGTTGGTATTTCCATGCGGCTGCGCCTTCGCGATCTCCGTTGCGAGACGTGTCCTGTCGGTGCCAACCGGCAAGCGCACCGCTGGCGGTGCGCCGCATTCTCCGCCAACCGACAGGGCCCCGACGAGGGTCTCTCGCCCGAGCCGCTGCATCCATTGCGGGAAGACTCGCCCAAGCACCTCCCAACGGCTCGCTTGAGGCGCGGAGGGGTCAAAGGCGGTCTCCGTCATTGACGCGCTATCGTCGATCAGGAAAAGCACCTGTTCGGCTTCCGGCGGAAGGGCTCGGCTTTGGGCTTGGGCTTTCGCCACATCGAGCAGCAGGAGTCCGATGATCGATATCAGGATCTGACAGGCTTTCATGATGTCCTCCTTTTCGATGGTTTTGAGGCTTTCTGCTTCGATTTCGATGGCTTCCTCTTTGAGTTCACGATGATGTTCGGGTCAACTTTCAGACGGAACAGTGCCTGCTGTAAATGCTCTCGTTCGCTGCCGGTCGCCTGCTGCCACCCCGTGAAAAGTGCTGCCTTGTAAGCCGCCGGGTCGTCGTCCAGGTGCTGATTCAGTTCAGCTTCGAGCGCCTTACGGGTCTCGACTCGCTTCGCCAACCAGCCGGACATCGAATCAAAGTCCGAGAAGTTTTCCTCCGCTGGCGTGGTGAATCCATGGCCTGTGTCTTTCTCATAACGGAGGATGAAACCTCCCGATGGCTTTTTGGCGACCCTGTGGGGCAGCACCGCCTTTGCCGCGCAGAGAAGCTCCTCGGTATAGAGGCGCAGATTGATTCGCAACGCCTCCAGTCCCGGGAATTGGTCTGCTCCGGATACGGTATAGGGCGTGATGGCTGCCAGGCTCTTGATATAGCTATCGTGTCGCTCCTTGTACCTTTCCAGCGGGTGGATGGCGGCGTAGGGGAGGCCGTCCCGGAGGAAGTATCCCCTGATTTCGTCATCCCCTGATTCCACCACCTGGTTGAGGTTCGTCACGAGTCCTTCCCGCCTCAGCAAGTCAGCCAGCATCCCATCCTGACCGCCGGGAAGCTCAAAGATCAACAGGGAGTCTCGTCGATTTCTGAGCCCCTGCTGCTCCTCCACCTCGCGATTCAGAGGGGTGAATGGCAGCAGGTTGCGCGACAACTGCACCACCAGGCGGCACTTGACCGGATCTTCCGTCACCATCTGGGTCAGGCTTCGCCCGCTTTCCGCATAAGTGGGAAGCAATGGGAGAAGCTCCTCCAGCGTTTGTGCTAGGGATTGCTTCCCCTCGAGGAATTTCACAATGGGCGGGACGGCTGGCTGGCCCTTGTGCATCGTCGTCACCATCTCGTTGAGCTTCTTGCGGGTCATCCCGTCGTAGAGGAGTGCTCGCTGAAACACCGGTGACCGCTTCTCAATCTGCTGGCTCAGGTCGTCCAGACGCCCTTGGAGCACATCAAGCTTTTCGGCGTAGTGCTTCCTGATTTCGACGCTCTGCTCGACCTCTCTCTCCGTCAGTGCCGTCGTTACTGACGGAATCGGCACCGACATGCCGCGACTGTTCAGTGCAGTCATCCCGCCCTCAAGGACCTTCTGGAGCGTTTCGAGGCGTTGTTGCTGGGCGCGTGCCAGCGCAGCCAATTGAGCGATTTCGCATGCCTTATGGGCAGCATCTCTTGTCACTTCGTTCTTTTTGATGAATGGGATGAAAGACCCCGCCTCCTGAACGGCGTTCAGTGCTGAACCCAGTTGTGCGCTGGCAGCATCCCGCTTCTTCTTCTCGTTCTCCGCCTCCTTTGCTGCTGCCTGAGCGAGAGATGCGAAATGAGCCGCAAGCTTCGAGAGCGCAGCTAAAGCCAGAGGGGGTGAATCTGCCAACTGACTCCTTACGTCGTCGGCGACCTCGCGCGGTAATGTCTCAGCGAGCTTAAGGGCCCCGTCCTCCCACGCCCTCTCAAACTTCAGGAACGCTTCACGCACCTGTTGGGGCAGACCGACCATGCTCTGCTTAATCCCGTTCCCATCCATGCTGCCAATCCTCCCGTTGGCGGTCTCGAAAAAGCTACGGAGCGCGTTGGTCGGGGTAGGGGACGGGTCGAGCCTGCCGAGCAAGGCGTTGAGAGCAAGGGCGCGCACCTTGATGATGTTCTCCACTGTTGCGTTCAACCGCGACTGTTCTTCGGTCGTCAGTTTCCCAGTACCCCACCACGCCTCGAAACGTGATTGAGCGGCTGAAAGTTCCTGTCGTATCCATTCGGTCACCAGGTACTCCTGGGTGCCCGGCTGCACGGTCCGTATGGAGATGGCAGTCTCGATTCGGACGTGCATGGGTTTATCCTCGAGATCGTGGGGTATCACGTCGGTGAGGTCCACTTGGCGGGCGTTGATTGCCGCCTGTGTGGGTGCCCGCAAATGCGCGCGCAGGATGGCAACTTCTAACATAACGGCATCTCGATGGCTCAACGTCACGGTGCCGTTGCTCGCAAAGGTGTAGGTCGTGCTATCAAAGGGGGGCTTCAGTAGGCGGTCGCCCTTCATCGGGACGTCCCCTTCAAATCGGTGATAGTGCTGATTTTCACGAAACATCGCGTAAGCGTTCGCATACGCACGATCGTCGCTTGTATATACACAGGGCATAATCGCATGAAGGTGGATGGTGCTCCCATTGTTGATTACAGATCGCAGCACTGCGCTACCGGTCGTCGTTGCCCCTGTGCCGCTCCCGCCACGATAAGTTGTGGCCACGAACACTTTGACCCCCGGCAGCAGTGCCAGCGTTTGTGTCCTCACCTGGGTCAGCTCCTGCAGGTGCCGCTCAAAGAACTGCCGCAAATCCTGCTCGTTGCCCTCTATCCTCGCCCTTCCTAAAGCTGGGGTGCCCGCGCAACCGGGGGCATTCGGTTTCGCTGCTAATCGGCGCAAGGCAGGCTCGAAGATAGTGGTCAACCACGCTCGGTTGAGCGGATGATCAAAGTCAAAATCATCCGAGAAAGGGCTGGTGAGATGGAAGTAGTGTGACCTGGGGATGGCTTGCTGAACCTGCTTTTCAGTGTAGCCGTTCTGGACCAGCCGGGTCACCACCTCCTCGTAGCCCAGGCTATCAACGACGAGGGCCCGCCGCGGCACAAGCCCCTGCGTTCCTTCCAGTTGTGCATCCAGCACCACCGGGACCTCCGCCTCGGTGGTGCCAAAGATCACTATCAAGACCGGGTGGGCTTGAATGATGTTCAGGTCGTCATTGACCTGTTGAGACTCGTTGAGAACAAAGTTCTCGTTCATCTGGACCTCCAATTGATTCGGTTTCTGAGAATCGTTTTGAGTTCAATTGTGGTTCTCTCGCACTTTGACTGCGCTGGCGAACTCATTCGACGATTGATTTCAAGTGAGTCGTCGTCAGCAGGGGTCATCCCCCTTCTGCATTCCGACATGAGATAAAAGCAAGGGGTATGCCAAATAAAAAAGCCGTTCAAAGCAACATAGCTCTGAACGGCTGCAATTCGTTATATAGTCGGGATTTCTCGAATGGTTATAGTTCGGATTCGATGTCTGTCAATGCGAAGTCTGAATATGCTAAGTCGAGATGTTAAGTATCCATTTCGCTACCTCTCGTGCCAGCTTTTCACTGTAGAAATCCTCGGATGGGGATTTCTTGAACCAGAACCCTTTGCTCGCCACCTTTATCTTTCAGATATTGGACGATGACTTTTTCGATGGCTTTCCTCGCCAGGATTCCACCCCGCGCACAAAACTCGATCACCAATGGGGTATCATGGACGAAAGTCCCTTCAGCGTCGTACCACCCTCCGCGAGCACCGAATTCGTAACGGGTTTCCCCACCAAAAAGATGATTTAGAAACTTCTGGCCAGAACCTCCAAAAACTTTATCAAGGACTGCCCGAAGCCAGCGTTCGATGGTTAGATGGGGGCTAATCTGGTTTAACGGATGAAGCAGTTCAGTCAAAAATTGCTCCGCAAGCCAGTCCGATTTGATTTCGCCATGAATGTTTTGCCATCGCTGCTCGTTCTTCACTTTCCGTTCTTTATCCAGTTCCTTTGACAGGAGGCTGAGGCTTAACCTTGGGTCTTGAAGGATATCCTTGAAAGATGAGGTGAAGCCCCAGATTTCCCCCATGAGCACCCCCAAGGGAGACCATCCGACAACAGAATTGATACGCTGTCTTTGAACTTCATCTGTGTTTGGTGTCTGACTCTCAATAAACGCTTTTGCTTTTGGCCAGAGTAATCCCATAATAGGAGTCAAAACGACATATTTAACATTGAACTTCGGTCTGTTTTTTAGTGTCGTCAAGAGGGTCTGGCCGAAGCCGGGCTCATCCCCATGGTCTGAATAGAGCCATAAGGGTTTGTGAAGAATGACATCCTGACCGTCCCTCAAAATCCGTCCGAGTGAATGCAAAGCCCCACTTGGCCCAAAGATGTCATCTCTCATTGGAAGGATGATGAGAATGTGAGCCGCAGGGTTAGCAGATCTGAGTTTCAAATAATCCTTAACGAGCGTATCCTGAACATTGTATTGGGCTTCCCTCTCTTCGTGATAATCATGCTCTGGCTGAAGAATCCCGTAGTAATCCAGAATAACAATGCTATATGGAGTGACCTGTGATTCATCATAGTTAGAAGCGGTCTCTAACCGGATGTGGAATTTGCCCAACCACGCTGATAACTGGTTTTTGATCCAGATGTAATCTTTCTGCTGCCCCAGATGAGAAGCCCACTGTGTCCAATCTCTCGTCACCGAATCTGGACAAATCCAGAGAACGCTAAACGGCTTGCTGGCTTTTATGGCATTATCCAGTTCTCCGTCACTGAAAGGTTTAAGGAGAAATGCACCCGCTCCGGCGTTGAACGATTTTTGGTCCTGGCTGCGATAGCCAGTGATGACCAGTCTGGAAGCGAAAGGGTAGTGTAAAGCGGTATGATACAGGAACCATAGACCGCCTGGGATGCCATAGGTGTTTTCCTTTGGAGCGATTTCCAAATCAAGGCACACCAATGTGTCGCGTCCATTGCACCCTTTTTTTACATCCCACTCATTACATTTTTCGTCTTCCAGTTCGATTTGTTTGCCGTCGTCGCGACAAAAGGTGTAATTTGCCAGCGACTTCTTAACATCAGCGATTTCAGTAGAACCGGGATACTTCACCTTTAGTTTTTGTTCCAGATGCTCCCTCATTCCCGGGGGATGTTCCGGGTCCGGGTGATCTTCCAGGATGATTACGCGCTTGTATGGTGGGTAGTTCTCGTTTAGTGGCAGGTTTGGTAGGGAAGCAAGGCGATAGGTCTGGCAGTCCAGGTTTGCAACCATTCTAAGACACTTTGGCACATCGCTTTCAGATTGGATTTTATGCCGGATGTTTTCAAGAGACCCCAAAACACCGCATTCACCGGGACAATCTATGGATTCGAGCTCCTGTTTGAGGCGATCTATCTTCTCCTTTGCTATCTCCGCAGGGCTGTCTCCGCCAACAATCTCCGTCTGCATGTCATCGCGATTGCCATGGGCAAAGTAATCCAGAATCTTCTGAATCCGTTTATGGCATTTCGCCCATTGTAGATTGTTTTTGGCCTTCGTAAAAATTTCGTCATTGGGCTGTTCTTGCTGGTCTCCCGATGCTTTAAGTATGTCTGAAAGCGAATGGATTGGAATGTAGCAGATTGCCTTTGTATTTTCGCCCCATGGAAGATCGAAGAGATTCAAACCGAGTTCTTCCCATGACTTTCTTTGGGCTTCGCCACGAGAAAGGGTTCCAAGCACATAAAGCGGGGAATTTTGGCGAGCTGCCGGACGGGGTTCAAGATATCGTTCAATGTCCTCGGTAGGAAATAAAGGAGGGGAGTTCGTGAATAGTATGCCTTGGTCTTCGTAAGGAATAGGTGCCTTACCGAAAAACCCCAGTGTTTGGTTTACCCCCCACACCGGAGCAAGTGAGGAGGGTGGATTGGATTGACTTCTCCGTATCTGAGGAAACCAGAATTGTGGTCGTACCTTTGTTGCTGACACTCGTTTTACCACCTTTTCTTTTTTGACTGTGGCGGCCTGGTCCGGACAGCTCTTTCGTACGCTTCCTTCAGTATCGGATCTGAGAACAGTGATTCTACATCTTCGGGAGATCTGTCAACAAGCCCTTTAATACGCTTCATAAGGTCCGCCCCTTTTTGGGTATCGTTAAGACCTGATTTCTTTGGCTTGCTTCTCACATTAAACATGAGTCTGTACGCGGTCGTGATGTAAATTTGGTCGGTAATCGGATCTCGTGTGGCGAGGAGTGCTGCCTTCAGGTAGCGTGCGATCAGTCTCTGTATCGCCGGCATAAGGCCTCTCAGGCGCTCCGGCTTTGTCGCGTCGAATGCGAAGTTATCCAAATCGCGAATCAGTCCGTCAAGGTTGTCTGCTTCAAGATGGCCGCTTGAAATTGGGGAGATAGCCGTCGGGGCGACAACCACGGACGAATTCGATTCCCTGACGGATGGGAGTTGAATGTGGACCGGAACCAGATATTCAACATCGGGATTGTAATTGACGGCGTGGACGATACAGTTTTCAAGTTCCCTGATGTTGCCGGGCCAATCGTGGTTGCATAACAGGTCCAGTGCCTCGGGATGGATCTGACGTCTCAATGCGTTTCGATTTGCACGTTCAGCATCTCGAACAAACTTCTCCACAAGGAGGGGAATGTCCTCCACGCGCTCTCGCAACGGCGGCAGAAAGATGGTTCCGCCCTGGCGCAGTCGGTCCAGGAGGTCTGACCGAAAACGATCGGTAGCGGCCAACGCTTCTATATCTATGTTTGTCGCCGATAAAAAGCGCACATCCACTGATTGAGGTACTGTTGCTCCAACAGGGGTTATTTTCCGTTCCTCTAAGACCCGTAATATCCCCGCTTGTACCTGGGGAAGCATATCCCTAATCTCATCAAGAAAGAGATCTCCGCCGTCTGCTTTTTTGATCAAGCCCTCCCGCCGATCAACACCTGTCGCCACTCTATTTTCAATCCCAAAAAGTTCGCTGGCAAAGAGTTCCGGAGTGAGGACTGAGGAATTGACGACAACGAAGGGGCGATTCTTCTGATTTTGATGCCGGTGGATATACTGAGCCAACAGATCTTTGCCCGCGCCCCGCTCACCCCTGATTAGGATATTTTTTCGATCTTCATCTTCAGCCGCACGTCTTGCCGCACGTAGTGCCAGTAAAAGTGCCTTGGAATAGCCGATGACCTCTCCCGTGTCGTCCGGTATCAGACCGTGTCGCCGGATGTACGCTTGCAGAAGTTCAGGGCTATGCTCATCATCACGGGGGAGGAAACCAAGAGCACCTCGATAGGAGAACTCGCGGCTCACTTCTTCACGTGGCATCGTTGAGAAGATAATGACTGGCAGGTCAGGAAATTCGCGGTCAATGGCTTCAAGAATACGCAGGCCGAAGTAATGCCGTGGATTATCGTCACCATCGCGGGCTTCGGGCATCCCCAATGTCTTCCGGTTGCTTTCTTCGGTGACACGCCCGGTATAGAAGCACAAATCGAGCAGAATCATTGCCCAGCGGGGCTTATCTGGTTGCCACTCTATCCAGCCATCCCGGATGACTCGCAGCGTGCCTTCGAGATCGTTCTCAACGGTGTCACCAACCCTCGAACAGATCGGTCTCTGCCCACGGCAGAAATACGCATGGGCAACGGGCTTCTTAATCTTCTGCGGTGTTCCCTTGCCGATCTCATCATCGGTAATATCTTCAATCAGGTACTCTCCACAGAGGTTAGCACGCTCCTCGTTTCGCCGATCCAGGTGTGTCCGACCGAACAGGTCATCGATGACAAGAATGCGAGGAAGGAAAGGTCGGTCATTCATGTTATACGTACCTCACTTGGAAATTTTCCAATTGCTCTGGTAAGAGTTTGACAATGCTTTCGGAACTCCGCAAACTGCTCCCGGAATGGACGAAGTGCCCAAGCCGATTGGACATCCGCACAGCTTTTCAACGCCTTCTGAAGCCGAATATACGCATTATTCGCTTCCTTAACACTGACACGGGTATCGGCAATCCATTTCCTGACAGGATAGCGAGTGAGCCAGAGGCTGTGCACCAAGTCTCCCATCCATTGTTGGGTCGGTTCGCCGCCTCGTGAGAGCAACAGATGTTCGCACAGTTTTCGCGGCGACATCTCCAACTCAAAATCCTGCGCCAGTGCGAGGGCTTCTTCATAATGTGATTCCCATTCGGGAAGAACTGACGGGACAAACGCACGTTCAAACTCACGGTCTTCAATACGGTCGTCTAACAGATTCATGAACTTTGCCAGAGCTGGCATAAACTGCTTGGTCAGCCAGTTGTGATTGAATGCGCCGTGGCGTTCCCGCCAGGAGGTGATCCCGCCGGGTAGCACGACCTGCGTCCAACCTTCAGCAATCTTCAAGTATATCCTCGCCACAAGTCCGATATCTTTTAACTCTGTCATACCATAGATGGCATCAACGAGTCGGGATATTTCTTTCGGCAAATCACCGTTGCCCCATTCTTCATTGAGTTTCTTCATCAAGTCTTTTGCTGTCTTGACGCTTCCTGATGTGGCGCGTTCAAAACCTTCCTGCCACCATTCAGGTTGGACGGTATCTTTAACATTCCCGGCAATAGCTTCAGCCACCGCCTTTCCCTCTTCGGTTTTAGCATACTCTGTCCACCCCATAATATCGAGGGCTTTCTTTGCAGGCATAGGTATGTCGCAAGGGGCAGGATAATGCGCGGCAAGATAAACTTGGCAGAGGTTGACAAGAATAGGCATACATTCCAGAGTGATAGGTGGCTGATGACTTTGATGATCGACTTGTCCTAAATAACCTTTGATAAGATCCCATTCAAAAACTGGCACATCTTCCTTGTCATCTGGGGATTTCAGCATTCTGAAAGGCAGCCTCTTAAAATAGAATATCTTGACGTTAGCTTGCTTACACTTGGGGGTTATATCATTCCATAACGTTGATAATTTTGGATGAGCGCCGACATCGTCAAAGTGGATGTATATACAATGCCAGCCTTGTTTCTTTATCTCTTCAGGTGTCAGTTTATTGAAGCCTTCAGCCGTGTAGTCGGCACCCAAATCTTTGTCAGGAGTGCCTCGCTGATTTGGCTTTGCACTTTGCTTCACAATACAGTAGTTCTTGCTCATGTTTCCCTCTCAATACCGAATGTCATTTCAAAGAGATATTTATTGTCCTTCTCTTGCATTATAAATCCGCCATTAATACTATTGAAGATTTTCCATAAAAACCAAATCCGCGCCTTCAGCGTTGTTGATCTGAATTTCCCGCCCTGATTGCTGCGATCAAGTTCCTGTGCTTTTGTAAAGAAACAAGAAGGTAAATCTTGTTCAGATTTACTTGATTCCCAGTTTAGAATCCACTGATTAGCTTCATACTTAACTGTCACCTTGTTTCCGTCTGGCAGTCTGCCTGGTCTATTGAAAAGCACTTCACAAAGAAAACATAATAAAGCATAGTCACATCCCCAATCCAGCCGGGGAAATTCCCCATCGATTTGAACTTTTATGTTGTCGTTTTTTAATGCAGACTGGAGAGGCTTGACTATTAAATCATCAAGGTTATAAGAATCAATATTCCCAGAAGGCTGAATGAATATTGGCCACTTGATTGGAGGGGTCATTATGTCCACGCTATGCGTCAGCCATTTCTGGAAAGAAATTCTGAGATCCACACCGTAGTCATAGCGTCCCATTCGCTTCAGCGAGGTTTCAACTAAATTGGACACACCAGTACAAAAATCTTTGGCAATTTCGGGATCTGCCTGGATTGCATGCTTAATATCTAGAGGCGACGAGGAAGAAGCAGAGACTCTATTCCATCGGTCAATAAAAGCCGCGAAGTGATTATCCTCCGAACTGTTCAACCCCACAGCTTCTAATTCATTAATGAGATCCTGACCGGTAAGCTGCGCGTTAAGATTCTTTGCCATATCCCGGAGCTCTCGTAATCTTATTAGAGACCCTACCCGAGACTGCGCCAAATCGCTTAATCTCGTTGCCCAGCGCGTTGCGTTTTTGCTAATCTGATTGGCGGACGATTGCAGATCAGATGCCCATGATTGCGTAATCTTAAAATCTGCAAATGCTACCAAGCCAGTAATGATTGGCTTCAGCGCATACTTGAACATTTCCTTATGGTGTTCATATAGTGGGAAGCGAGAAACCAGATTCACAGATTTCTCCGGATGCTTCCACAACTCTTTGACCCGTTCCAAAGACTCGAGATAAGGATTTTCGTGATCCATTAAGATAATCTTGAGCAAGAATCGCTGAACAGGAAAATCACCAAGACTTAATTCACCCTCAAATGGTATCACCGGTGGATCGGAAATAGTAAAACTGTTATTAGGCAAACCAATTGTCAAGAAAGGGTGTTTATCATTAACACCTGTGTACACCTCCACTTTCACAGGAAATAGAACCGATGCTACTGCGAGTCCCAAGATACTGGGAATCACCTGATATGGATAATCGTGCCAATGGCTTTCATGTATCTGATTTTTGAAATAGTCTGCAAATTGTTGGATTGCCGTCTGTACGTATGTCGCCAGAATAGGTTGGAGAGGTTGTGTTGCTTTCCATAGGTTGTCTTGAATATCTGATAGGTTGTCGTCATCTTTTTTAGGAATGTATATAGTCGCTAGTGGGACTGAAAGATAGGGGATTTGCGTGTAGCATATTGTTTGAAATGGTTGAGTGTTATTAATGGTGAGTATAGGATCATCAAGTTCATTCAGGCATTCAAAGAATTCAATCGGTTTCAACCCGCCTTGTGTGTTAATCCATCTGTTACAATCGCATAAGATTTCCGAAAGTGCTCTTGAACTTGGCTGGTAATCGAATTCAAACCGTCTATTGAAACCTGACTCGATCACGGAAGATGAATTCCCCCAAACGGGCTGGCACCTTTCCCAGTGGTGCGTGGCTAAAACACTTCGAGGCCGTTTTACGGCTTTGATAAGTTGCGTAAAATTGATGTGATTGAGACCCAAATATGTTTGCAACCGTGTGTATTCAGGGTCATGTGATACCCACAAGTTCATCTTGACTTCATTACCATCGTTGGAAAATTGCCAAACCTTGTCGGGTTCGTCAGATAGGAAAGCCGTGTAAAGACATACATTTAATGGAGCAGACGGAAACGGATGACGAATTATGCGCAACACAGCAGATTGCAATTCTGTAATAACGTCGCATTCCTTTTGTGAAGGTTCGCGTATTTGACGCATCGGATCATTCATGACTGGGGTGAACTCCTACTACCCACTCAAACAAGGTAGTGCTTCAACGTTTCTGGGGAAAAGGCGCGAAGGAACTACAATCACTTTACCATATCTTTCGCATTTACGCACTTTCTTTTAACATGAGCCCATATCGATTATCTTATTCCCCTCGCCCATGAACCGTCACAACTTATCTGATCTCATTGTCTGCGGAAAGGGGGGGCGTCCATAACACAGTCCCAGATCTCTCTGGAATAAGCAACAGTGCAAAGCTTCCAACATCGGGCATTACCGAATCAGTTTTATCGCACGGAAATAACCATACCCCTTTTTTCCACAACAGGACTAATTCCGCAGCAGTTATATCGCAAAGAAACCGCTCCATCGACACTTTGTATTCGTAAACACCTTCCCAACAATACAGCCCCGCTCTTCGGGTCACATCTATCGCTTCTACAGGCTCATTCCTCTGCTCGAACTCCTGCAACAGTTTTGTGTAAAAGGCAATCACACTCTGGCGAAATTCCTCTCGATCTTTGTAGGGTGGTAAGAAGTGTTCGCCAACCAAAATTACACCATCGTCACAGAGAAGATTGGCGGCTGTCTGTAAAAAGGCAACCTTTCTGTCGTCCTCGATGTGATGATATGCTGAGTTCATCAGAATAATGTCGAAAAGTTTATCATCACGAAAGGTTACGGCATCGACGCAGTGAGTCGTAACTGGACAGACATCCGTAAAATAGCCAACGCCTTTTTTCAACGCCCCCCTATCAGTGTCCACCAGTGTTACGTCGCTCACGGGAATCGCTTTGGCGACGCGAAGGGCACAAAGACCGGTCGCTGAACACAGATCTAGCACTCTTGCCTTCCGTTCCTTACTCTTGAACCAATCTATAGCGAAAGAGGTAATTGCTTGATACAACCCTTTTTCATTAAAGGTTGCCTGAGCAGGTTCAAGTGCCTCGGGTATCTCCTTGTATTCTTTGGCACCCTTAAATATTGAGGGGATCGAATTGTTCCTCATCGACTTTGTTCAATCCTTCTAGTGGACTGTCAAGAGGTTTATGAAACCAACTTTGGCAGCATTTGGTTTTTTGAATAATCTTCAAAGGTTTCCTCTGTGCAAATTTCATACAGATTTCCGTCAAACGCCATAATCTCTTTGGCAAATGGCCAACCAAAATGGAATTTGAGTGAGGCGGTGTAAGCCCCCATATTGATAAAATCGAGATAATCACCGACCTTGACTTCTGGTATTTGTTGTGTTCCAAAATTATCCGCCGTGAATAACAAAGTACCACAGGTTGTTGCTCTTACATTCTTGTCCCTTTTGAAGCAAGGAATTATCTCATGGGGAGTTTGATATTTGGGGTGAAGAATTCGCCTCGGCATGTTATTTATGCCAGCGTCAACACCAATGAAAATGTTCCCATTTTTTTCTTCCACCAAATTCACCTTTCCCATCAATATCCCCATATCCGCTGTTAGATATCGACCCGGCTCGAGAGCAACTTCTTTTATTTCAATTTCTGACGATTTGACTTTTTCAGAAATATGCTTGCCTAATTCGTCAATCGGAAACGTCGCATCCGCCTTTGTATAAGGCACAGAGAGACCGCCACCGAAACAAATATATTCCAGGTTATGACCTGAGTTTTCCAATTCCTTTGCCATGTCGATGAGCTTATCTACACTTCCAAAGTATTTAGCAATTTCTTCCGTTTTTATAATCTGAGAACCAACATGTTGAGTAAGGCCTTTTATTCTCATTCCCCTATTTTTGGCAAATTCAAAGGCTTCCAGAATTCTATTTTCAGGGATACCAAACTGCATCGGTTCACCATCAGCCTCTTTTCCTGCCGCTGGAACATTCCCCATCCCTAATCCAGGATTCCATCTGACCGAGATCTCCTCAATCCCCAAAACGCTCATTCTTTCAATCTGAGAGAATGAATCTATCACGATGCTGATTTTTAATCGCTTCATTTCTTTAAAAACATCATCACTCGTTCCTAAACCCGCATAAAATGTCAAATATTCAGGCTTTATTCCTGCTTTCAGCGCAAGTTGGGCTTCAAAAGGAGAAGATACAACAACGTACTTATAGCCAAAATTCCCCCAAAGACTAAGTAATGCGAGAGAGGGATTCGCCTTACACATGAACTGTATTCTGACTTTCCTATCAGAATATCGACAGAGAGCGTCATAAAGTCGGCTTGCGTTATCGAGGAAGCGGTTGCCGTCATAAAGATATAATGGCGTTCCGAATTTTTTAGCGACTTCCTCACAGTCAAAACCCTGTAAATGTAACTTTCTTTCTATATATTGTAGATTTTTCCTTTCCCACCATGCCATACTAATCTCCTCCGTGTTGAAAATCATTAATCTGGATTGACCCGCTGCCCGAGCCTTTAACGTGAGCCTGGTGCCAATGGCGTCGAACAAAATTCAAGTCATGGCGAAGAGAAGATCCTCAGAAAAGCCGCCCCCGCGCTTCCTGCAAATTCGCCCCAAGCGGATGGACTTACTGAAGAACGCGGGCGAGTCAGTAACTGGGCTAAACGTCGCAGGCGGCTCTGAAAGTGTTGAAAGCGTTCAGCCAAAGCCTCACGGTGGTAGACCATCAGCAAGTCTTGTAGTTCAGCCTTCCGTACCGAAGGGAATACAGCACAAAGATGAGTTTCGCCCGCCTCTGCAATCGGACAGATTGTGTATGCCTCCGTGTTGAAAACCGAAACCTCGGCTTCAGCAAGGAGGCTTTCCGTGTTGAGGTACTTGGCTTTCTTGAAGTTTACGTCGATGCTTTTTCCACTCTCAACGGCGATTTTAGCATCTAGTAGATCGAATGGAATTAACGCAGTCCACAACTCCGCGACTAGACGGAAAGGGGTCACGTCCCAGTTTTTTGCATGAGGTTGAACTCTTCTGACCGAAGCTTGAATTTGATCCCGATCTAGCAGATAGATCCCCGTATCACGATTAATTGCTGAAAACCAAAGGTCTTGGAGAACTTTCCTATCCCTGACAATTGTCGCAACATATCCGTAAATTCCACTCGCAGCAATCGCCTCATCCGAAATGACAGCCAGCACTTGACGTTCAAGCCACTCGTAGCCTGATTCTATCACCGCCTTAGAAAGGGTCAAGACTCTCTCGATATCAAGCTGCAAATCTTGTGGGAATACGACAGTCAGTTTCTCAAACCTACCAACTCCATCAATTCTCGCCTTTTCCCGAACTCGCTTGCTTCCGACCAATTCAGCTCCGCGAGGTAGAAACGCAATGAGCAAAGAGTTAGGATTTAGTGGTTCGCTATATACAAAGAGTTCAATAAAAGCATCCCCGACTTTAATTCTTACGACCTGGCTTTCCGTATTGGTCGCATGTTGTATGAATGCCCATGGCTGAGCAACTATCGTCTCTTCTAAGAACCGGAGTAGTCGTTCCTCCAGAGCTTCGGCGACAATCCCGATATCCACCAATGTGAGCGCACTAAAGATTCCATCAAGTTCACTGATCAAAGCATTCTGTGTACGTGCAACCAGTTCTTGTGTTGTAAGGTTCGACACTTTCATTATTAAACCCCCAGAGAATCTATTTGGACTGACTTGCTGCTTAACGACCCCGAGTGATACAGGAGAAATTCCCTAGAGAGAATTCTAATTGACACGACTTCGTGAATCTGTCCCAAGTCCAATTCCCCAGAATGCTCCACTTTATTTGGTTTGACCTAGGGGAACGAGTTTCCCAGAATGATAAACCAGTCGAGTATACTCTTGGCTAACGAGATCTCCGTTGGCGTCAAATTTAAGTGGGCCGGACACGCCCTTATATTCAAATTCTGGAGATCGCAGGTATTCCTTGATTTTGGATGGATCCTTGCCATCATGCTGTATGGCTTTAGCGACAAGTTTTATCGCATCATAGGACTTGATTATGCTGGCATCGGGTTCTTCGTTATACTTGGCTTTATATTTTGTAACGAACTCATCATAAAGTGGCCCACTGACAGGAGCAGGCATAGCTGCTTTGACTCCCTCGACCACCTTATCACCAGCCGAAACAAACTCTGGAGAGCTAACATTATCACTACCGTAGACCTCTGCTTGAATCCCAGCTTGCCGCAGTTGTTGCATAAAAACCGATCCTTCTTTTGCATAAAGAAGGAGAAAGATAGCATCGGGGGACTCTTCCTTGATTTTCAGGATCTGAATTCTGAATTCCCGTGTTCCAGCCGTCACACCATGTGCTGGAACGTTGGTAAAGCCCTTTTTCTCTAAATAGAGCAAGATTGCATCTCGATAACTGGCACCCCAATCGTCCTCCACGTAAACAATAACGGGTCGTTTCATCCCATCTTCCATAGCCCAATCAACATTGTACTGACCAGCAAAAGCATCAGATGCCATGATTCGGAAGTAGTTCGGTCCTCCATGAGTTGTCAGCTTTGGAGCAGAACCCAGGGCATCGACAATAACAATATTGTCAGCTTTGGAGGCTTCGCAGACAGCTAGAGCGTTTTTACTTCCAGTGATGCCGACAATGATTTGAATCCCTTCTGCTCCATTAAGTTTTCGATAGGCAGTAACGGCCTTTGTTGGGTCAAACTGAGAGTCTTCGGTGACGAGTTGGATTTTCTTACCGTTTATTCCGCCGGCAGAGTTGATCTCATCAAGGGCGAACTCAAAGCCGCGCTGCATTTTCTGGCCGTATGCCGCATAGTTTCCAGTCAGGCCGAGAATCGTTCCTAACTTGATCGTTTCATCGCTACCACAGGAAGCGAACATGACGACGAATAATACGGATAATAATGTAGAAATTGCCAGACCAACAAACAGTTTGCGGTTCATGTTAAGCGCACCTCCTTGTATAATATGTTCGATGGGACAGCAATAAGAGAGGCAACATCCCCTCTTTGTTTTGCCGTCTTCAAGATATTCTTCAGGCCGATAGAATCCAGAGCAGAAAAGGGTTCATCCAACAATAGGATAGCGGCAGGACTTCCCAGCGCAGATGTGATAGCCACCTTCTGCTTTTCCCCTCCACTGAGGTCCGACATCCGCCTCCCAAGTAAATGCCTGATGTTTTCTGGCACGTCAGTGACGTGGGAAAGGCGAAGCGCCTCCCGGACCGTCAGGCCGGGGAACGTATGATTGCGGGCTTGCAGGAGAGACATCCCAAGCTGGGCACGCTCATAAGGCGGCAAGCCCTCAACCGGTTGCCCCTTCAGTCGGATGGTGCCCCGCGTCATTGGTAGAACCCCGGCGATGGCTTCCAGCAACGTGGTTTTCCCCCAACCGTTGGGTGCCTGCAGAACCGCGAGCTGTCCTTTGTGAAGGCAAAACGTCAGCCCACGGATCTTTCCAGACGGTTCCTGTTCGCCGATCACCAGGCGTCTGCCCCGATGCACCACGAGATCTTCAACTTCCAGCATCACATCACCGGGGTGAGTACCCGCAGGGGTCATCGTAGAAAGCACCGCACCGCCTGGAAGTTCCTGAACCTCGATTTTACCAGTCGGTCCGGTCAACTCTCGAATCCAGCCCTGGATACCGTCGCCCGTCGCGTGCGTCATTTCGGTTCGGACGTCGGCTGGGGTCTGGACAGTCACTTTTCCACCTTCCAGCGTCCAGACCGTTGTCGCGAGGTCAAGAACACGGGGAATGTTGAAAATATGCTCCACGATGACAAGCGTCACCTGCTCTTGCCGGGCTAGATTCTCCAACAGGCGCATTACGTCGGCAATGCCGGGGGCATCCAGCCCGGCGAGCGGCTCATCGAGAAAAAGGATACGCGCGCCCGCCTGTACCGCTCGCGCAATGGCGACCCGCTTGGATTGTCCAAGCGAAACCATATCCGCTGAAGAGGTTTCCCGACCTTTCAGTCCCAGTTTTTCCAGCGCAATCTCGGCGGCGGAACGGATGTTTCTCTCCTGCGCTTTAACGACAGAGCGGCGTAAAAGGGCCCAGGCGGGGTTTTCCCCGAGCTGGTTCGGTGATGCGAGGGCAATGTTATCGCGCAGGTTTTGGCTCGTGAAAAGCCGGATTTCCTGCCATGTCCTTCCGACGCCGTCGCGTGAAACCCGTTCGGGGGCGAAGTGGTCAAAGGGGTTCAGATTCTGCCACCAGCGCCTGGGGAAATGAAACCTCTCCTCGACGCCATTGGTGAAAAGCTGTATCGCGCCAGCATCAGGCTCAAGATTGCCGGTGAGGATGTTCAGGAGGGTGGTCTTCCCGGAACCATTGTCTCCGCGAAGCAAGACCACCTCACCACGGTGGAGTTCGAGGGAGAGGTCCTCAAGAACCACCTGTCCACCGAAAGCCTTGCAAAGCCCCTCAACACGCAGCACCACCTTATCACCAGTTTCTATTGAGTGTAGCACAGTCGGTGCATGTCCAATCTTTTGCTCTTCAAGGCGATTCATCTATCCTCACTCCAAGCGGTATTCCCCGGCAAGCCCCTGGGGTCTGAAGTGCATCATGATGACAAGTAGCAAGCCGTATGCCATCAAACGAAGGTTCGCCGCCACAGCATCGGGAATATGTGCAAATCGCAGTCCCTCGGGGATTGCCAGAAGCACCAGAGCCCCCACAAGTGGACCCCGGAAGTTACCAACGCCGCCCACGATGACCATGCACAACATCAGGATGGACTCATCCAGAGAAGCGGCGCTGGGGTCGATGTAGCTGATGTATGAAGCGTATAACGCGCCCGCCACCGCGACCATACCGCAGGCAACCGCAAAGGCTTGAACCTTGGCAAGCCGAACATTCTTACCGAGCCCACGCGCAACGAGTTCGTCGTCGCGCATGGCTTTGAGAAGCCTTCCCCACGGCGACGAAAGCAAGAGCCAGGTCAGGAGTGCACAAACAACAGCAAGCGTTAATGATAACACAAAAATGAGACCTATGGTATCAAATTTGATACCTGAGATAGCAGGTTTGGAAATCCCGGCGATGCCGAAAGGGCCATTGGTGAGATTTGCCCATGTCCCAGGTTCCACTCCCGGTTTCGACCAGTTATAGAGGAGACTGAAAAGCAACGCCTGTACCGCAAGGGAGATCATCACGAAAAAGTCCCCCTTGAATCTCCACGCGGGCAGGGAAACCGCCACACTCAAGGCAGCCGCGATTCCGATGCCAAGCCCTATTGAAGGGAAGAATCCCCACCCGAGTTTGAGCGTGGCTAAGGCATAGACATAACTCCCCACGGCGAAATAGCCCGCATGAGCCAGGGTAAGCAATCCACAGTAACCCACGACGAGGTTCAGGCTCAAGGCAACGATGATATAGATATTCAGGTAGATCAACAGATGAAAGATATAGTTCATACCCCTGCCTCTAACCTCCCTTTTCGACCCAGAAGCCCGTTAGGACGAATAAAGAGAAACAGTGCGAGGAGAAGAAAGGTCACCGCCTCCTGCCACCGCGCCGAGAGGAACCAGACGACCTCTGACCTCACCAGCCCGAGAAGAACCCCACCCAAGACAGGTCCCAAGAAGGACTCCCGTCCACCGATGATCACGGCGACAACCGCGAGAAGCAAGGCGACGAGACCGCCGTGTGGGTCAAATCCGATGTCATAAGAGACCATGAGGGCACTCCCCGAACCAAGGGCCCCTGACATCCCGAACGCCACACGGCGAAGCCTGCGGATGTTGTAACCCCGCAGGGCTAACTCCTTCGGGTTATCCGCAAGCGCCCGGAACTGCAAACCGAGGCGACTCCATTGCAACCAGCCGTAGAAAAGGGCGAGCATGAGGACGGAGGCACCGGCAGCTAAAAGCTGGGCGCGGGTGATAACGATCTCCCCGAACGCCACAACCGCATCCAGTCCCCTTCGCAGGACTTTGGTTTCGTTTCCCCAGAGCAACGCGAGGGCTTGAACCATGATGATATAGATACCGAGGGAGGAAACCAGATGCGCCCCTGAAGATGCGCCTTTGCGCTCCAGACGGGCATGATTGAGCCCCTCACATGCAAGGGAAAGTCCTACCCCTGTGAGGCTTGCCAACGCCATAGCAAAGTACCACGGCCATCCCCACCGCGTGCATGTCCACGCGATGAAGGGGGCAGCCGCATACACGCCTCCAAGGGCGACATGGAAGACGCGCGTCGGCAGGTAGACCACTGTAAAGGCAAGCGCCAGCACAGCAATGGTCAATCCCGTTATGGTTCCGTTCACAAAAATTTGCATGGTGCAACCTCATGTCCGTAGATACAATCGAAGAAAACGAAACTCGCTACCGCGAAGGACAGCGCAAGAAGATTGCCAAGCAATTTATCGGCAAGACCGATATCTTCAGTGATGAGCATCAGACCACCTTGGCACCGGCTTCGATTTCCCCTTCCGTCGTCAGGAGATAGATTCATCATATTCCCCCGGGTTCTCTCTTGGCCAGGCAAAATCGCTTTCGCGTTTGGTGTTCAGCCCGTGGACAACATGCCCTTTTGAGGCGGCGACCATACTGCGCTAAGAAAGTGGATGCGTGCGTTGATAGCGAATTCATTGTCCAGGTGCAACCCCAGTTCCCGGCGTTGGCGGGAGGGGTGCTGGGTATACCAGACCAGCTTGTGATACAACTCGGTATTGTCTGAATGAAATGATGAAGCGCGATTACAGCATTTGGGTCGCTACCTTTAGAAATGAAAAAAGGCGATGGATGTATCAACATCCATCGCCTTTTTTGTAAAAATGCCCACAAGTTGCGTGAGGATCACCTAACACTTAGCGTGCCAAAGCACTAATCTCGGCATCGGAGAGCTGCAAATAGTATTCGAGCCCCTCGTAGAGTTTCTGTCCGTAATACGGACTATTACCGATCAGCCAGTCCTCAATGGGATCGTCATCCAGCTCGTAGAGATAGTCTAAGAGCGAATCAAGGTCTATGTTCGGATGACACGACAAAAACGCACGCGCCGGTGGATCTGGGAGGTCCGATAGAAACTCTAGCAATGATGCAAGAAACTCAGCATCATCTTTCGGAACGTCAGCTTGGGTCGCCAGCAGATCGCGGAGTAAAGGGGCATCGATCGATGGTGAGAAAGCAAACGTTTCGTGGGATAGTGAAGATAGACTTCGATTGTCTATTAGATTGTCCATTTCAAAACGTTTCAGTGCCATCGGTGTTCCCCTACCAGTGCCAGCAAGTTGGAGGAATAGGGGAGGGATCTCACCTCCCCACCTCTCCGATTGATTGCTAATCCCTTATTTCTTGTAGACTTGATCACGTAAGTCGATGTTCGTGACGACTAAAATCTGTTGTTGGGAATCAAAGGTGTAAATGATACGATAACTGCCCACTCGAACTTTGTAAAAACCCGTTTTATATTTCAATCGATACTGTGGATCCAGCGCAACTTGTGGGCTTTGGCAGAGGTGGTCTAATTTGCCGTAAATCTGTTCCGCTGGAATTTTGTTTTTATCTAGGTCTTTCTGAACTTGGGGATTAGCAATCACGAATCTCAATTGTTGAGATGCCATTTTCTCTCCTTTGTTAGCTTGTTACTGGATTGAAAATTCTGACCAAATCCTTGCGACCTATATTTTTCAAATCGGATGTTCCTGCTGCTGGCGGTGTTAGGTGATCCTCCTTTCTAAAAGAAAAATGAGTGCAACTTGATTAATATAACAAATGATGGGGTCAAACGTCAATGAAATTCATCTCCCCGGTGCTAAAGCACTGCCGATTTACTCAACCGTAACTTTGTCTCGAATCCGCTTCAGCGTCTTCTCCCCAATCCCCTTGACCCTGAGCAAATACTCGACCTTTACATACGGACGGGCGGCGATAATCCTGTCCGCCAACACCTCTCCAATCCCCGGCAACGTCATCAACTGCTCCCGCGTCGCGGTATTGATGTGGATCTTCCCGCCCGCCGTCGCGACAGGTTGAGCAGGATCACTCACATCGACCTGAGACCCACTCAACCGCTCGTACTCTTGCAGGTAATCTAAAGCAATCTCCCGATTCCCACGAAGGATGAGTAGATTCTCATCGTTCACTTCCGCCGCGTTCCGCGAGAAGTTGAATGACCCGGTGATCACCGTCTCGCCATCGATCACGATCACCTTATGGTGCATTGCGTAGCGGTTGCGATCCTGTATCACGTCCATGCCGATCTCCTGCATTCGCCCGAACTCGGAGTATCGCGTCTCTGATCCCCGTTTCTCGAAGATTCCTCCGATCTTGACCCCTGCCCGGAACCGCTCGATCATCGCGTCGCCGATCTGATCGTCGGTGAAGCTGAACGCCATGAAAGAGATAAAACGGCGTGCCGAACGAACCGCGTCAACGATGGCATCCGTGACATTGCCTTCGGGAGCGAATAACGTGGTGATAGCCGTTCCGTCGGGCATCGTGATCGTCGGGTTGGGCACCGATCGCGGGGAGTCCCCGCCGAAGTTCCCTGCCCACATCTCGGAAAACTCCGCCGAGAAGTTCTCCGCCAATTCCTTAGACCTGATAAAAATCCCGTTGTTGTTATTCTTCGTCGCCCCATTCGTCGTTGTGTTGAACGATCCTGTCCAGACGGACGCCCCATCAAACGCACCATCAAAGACGAGAAATTTGTGGTGCATTAAGCCATTACGTCCCTGATCGGTGCGAACGGGAACACCCGCGTGCTGAAGCTGCTGGATTGACATCTCGTCAGAGTAATCGCTCTCGGTGACGATTCGGATCTTCACGCCCCGCCGGTGCGCTACGATGAAGGCTGAGGCAATCCGATCACTATCCAGTTCGTGCAGCGCCGCGTCGATCGTCTGCGCCGCGGCGGAGATCTTTCGGACGAGCTGCTTGTCGATGTTGTTCGCATCTCGTTCTGCCGCGGCGGGGTCGCCTGAGTAGACCTGCGAGAAATAGATCTCGAACCACTTCTCGGGTGTCGCAGCAGCTTCGGCAACGGGGGGGGCTTCGCTGCCACGGCACTCGAGCCAGCAGATCAGCACCCCGACGCAGAGGAGTCGCTTGACCATTTTTTCCCTCCTCATGACATTAACCGCCTGAAATTGATGACCGCCCGATTTCAGGGCTGAATCGGCTCTGCCCAGGATGGCTCTGGTGTCTTATTCTCAAACCAGTCACAGACGAGGCTTTGCACCTTGTCTATGGCGAGGAACATCGCGTGGTAGTCGACAAGGTTAATCTTTGCCGTATCATCCCATAGCCAAGGCCACCACGCCTTAACATCCGAACGCTTGATGGGAATTTTGTAAATCTTTTGATAGCGCAGGACGCTCCGCACCGGCACCGTTCCATCCCCTTCGTCACTCATGCCATCCTCGAAATCAAAATCAAAGAAATACTGAACATCTCGGGCAGAGTTATAGGGTCGAACTTTGAGCTGGGTCCTCGTTTTCTCCCCGGTCCCGTAAAGCACCAGAAACCGATCTCGGTCTGTTTCTGACAGGTCGTCGTCAAAATTGAGCATCTCATGGTCATGGAATTGTTTCGCCCGAGCAAGGTGACGCTGCATTAGCTGGTCTTTCTCGGTATAAATTTGCTCATCTCGCCCGTCAAAGCGCACCCGCCTCTGCCAGTATTTGATATTCCAGATATCGGCTTCTGGTTCCGGATGCTCCCACGCTTGGGGATACCCGGAAACCAGTTGATAAACGCTGGGAAATGTGCGGGCAACCTTCCGATAGACTTCCGGGGCATTAAACCCCCATCCAACCGTTTCTCCGGCCACCAGCACACGCAGGGACTCGATAGAGCCCCAAAAAGGAGGAGCTGCCATGACCGCCCGCTGGACCCGGGGCAGATTTTTGGCGAGATCCCGCTTCAGGAAGGCGGAAAGAATCAGCCCGCCCATAGAGTGCGTCACTATTCTAAAGCGGCCTTGGCCGGTTTTCCGCTCCAACAGATCGAGAAACTGAGAAAGCTTTTTCGCAATCTCAAGCAAATCCAATCGCCAGTCGTACCGAAAGATGTATACGGGCACATTGCGGAATCGCTTCCTTAACCGCCCGAGCAGTTCGCCGTAGGCCAACTTTTCAACCTGCATAACGGATATGACATCCCACGGATCTCTCTCAACTTCTCCCATCTCATCGAGCTCCAGATCCAAGATGCTTTCAAATCGGTGTTGGACTCCACTCCAGATGACATCAAAAGAATCATCGTAGGTCTGGGCGAGATGTGAACCTTTGATGCCGTGAATAAGAACAATCGGTGCTTCTGCAACTTTGGGGGTCATGACGTGTCTCCTTTCAACTTGAGGAAAATCATAGGGGATATACTGAGTCGCTAATGATCGAGGCACTCCCCACTTTATCAGATCCGATTCAATACGGGTTATAATGGGATCCACCTCACCAGCAGATCACTGATGAGCTCTTCCACGTCGCTGGGGAGATCTTCGACTTGGATCGTTGGAAAAAGTTGCTTCAGCCGTGCCGCGATTCGAGATCGATCTGCGCCATCGGCGATCATCGCCGCGATCCGCCCCACCGATCGGGCGTGATCTCGAATGGCTGCTGCTACCTCGCTGAACCGATTGGGCTGCTGGTAAGCCGCTTCGATCTGGCGTTCTGCCCAACCGATAATCAGATCGGCACACGCATCGTCGAGCCCATCAGTGATGCCCTCGTCATCGAGCAGTGCTTCGATCGCTGCTTCGAGATCTCGCTTCGTGCGATACTCGACTTCGCTATCGGGCTTGGGAATGCGAACCCATTCATCAGGGGTGTCGTACTTCATGGATTACTCCTCCAACTCAAAGTTGTCCAGTCTCGTGCCGACGAACGCATCCCGAATCTTCCGCCAGAGCGATCGCCGTTTTTTTTTCTCGTGACCCTCTTGAACCCCAGGGGCAGCGTTGGGAACAGGAATGAGCGCCCCCTCGGTCATGTCCTCGCCTACGGGGTGATTGTAGATGTACCACCAGCGGCGATTCCGAATCAGGTGAACGCGCAGCAACCCGCGGCGGATCAGACCGAATTCGGCGTCCCGAACCCGTTGCTCGCTGGTCCCAATGAATTTGGCGAACTGTCGCACGTTCCGCTTCCATTTCCCATCTTCTGCCAGGATCGCAAACTGATATGTAAGAGGATCTCGTTCTTCGTCATCTGCGTGTATTGTCTTAGCTGATCAGGACTCACCTCGATGGTTTGCATCCGCGGCTTTCTCCTTCCAGTAGCGGATCTGAATCTCTCCGCTGATCTTTGCTCCCGATTCCCCAAGTCGTTGAGAAACCAACTCAATCGGGGCGTGGGTCAGTTCCCACCGATCGCCGAAACGCTGGATGGTGTGAAATTCGTCGATTCCAAACGCTGGCGGGTGTGCTCTCGTTAAAAGGGATCCGCTCACCAGCGCATAGGGATATTGAGAAACCAGATCTGTTTTCCACCCCTCCCCATCAAACGTTATCGTCACGAGCCGGTGTTCCGCCCGAATCCGTCGGACGATTGAAAGGCGGGCGTGGCTGATCGCGGAAAAGGGACCGCTGCTGATCTCGTAGAGCTTCATCGGATCGCTTGGGCGACGGACGAAGATCCCGACGTCTGTCGAGGCAACGACATCGAATTCGTCATCGACATGCCCTTGTCCTCGAGTCCAGATTCCTTCGATCGTCACGACGAGCCGATGCCCCTGTTTGAGCTGATCGGCGTAGTCCCGCCCAATCGCAGAAGGCGTGCCTAAGAAACTGTGGAACACGGTTCTGCCGCCTAAAAGATTCAGGGCGAGCAGCCCCGTCATCACGAGCAGCCCGACCATCCGGAGCACCTGCTCCCGCGGTGAATCCGCTTTGACTCGGTATGCCGCGTCGCCGGGGAAGACCCACCGATGGTGCTTTAGTAGCGGATAGGTCAGTGCGACCCCTTCCAGATTGGCGAGATCGATGAGGGCGTGACTGATGGTGCCAATCATCGCCGCGCCGTAGAGATCGATGTCGATGGGGAGCAGCTTGAGCGGCAGAAACAGGGACGGGATGGGCTGTGGAGGGCTGTAGGACTTGAGGTTTTCTTCGATCTGAGAAAGCCAGCGCGCGATCGCTTCATCTTCGGTGAGATCGGCATGGGTGGCGGGTTCTAAGGTGTCCTCAGACTCAGGGAATTTGAAGTTGACCCAAGCCTCGGCATACGACAGGGCAGCTTTCTTCGTCTGGATGCGATCCTGATAGAGCTTCTCGATGGCACGCTCCGTCTCAATCTGGCTCTGATCGGTGTTTTCGTAGGACTGAACCAATGACTCACGTCCTTGGAGGAGCTGCTGCACTTCACGAAGTCCTGCGGCGACCTCCCGATCGGAATCGGTGAACCTGAACGCATCCCATTCGCTCGCCTTCTGAGCCGCGGCGGGGATTGTTGCCATGATAAAGAGCAGTAAAATTGATGAAACTCGCACGCATACCACTTCCTCGTTTTTTGTGTGTGTTAGATTATATTCCGCTGGAAACGGATTGTCAAGATTAAGTGGCAAGGTGGTCTACAAAGCGCACATCAACTTCACGCGCATTGTGGAAAGCGCACAGCAAATGCAAGCGAGCACTATGGGGTCGAATTCAACAAGCGTACCCAAACCGTCATAGGAATTTGAGCCACATCCTGTTGTCATCTGTCTTTGGGAGAGTTTTTTATCTCCTGTTTTTTCGGGGTTTCAAGGCTCAAATGTCGGGAAGTGAAAAATCACCGAGAAGGTAGATGAACTCTGGGTTTCGCAAAAATCCTGTGACGGTTTTCGTACCTTTGTGCGGTTTGATCGACTATGGGGCAAAAGTAACGTGGCTGCATCGAGGGATATACCTTGGTAGAATCCTTGCTGTAACTGGGTTTGAACCAACTACCCATTGAAAACTGATTTCTCGGACGTTACTTTGCATTCTTGGGCGTTGGTCTTTTCAGCATTCGCTGTCTCATCGCCCACCGCCGCCGGCGTCTGGCATAGCTTATCATCAGCACAAGCCCCACTGACCCTCATACGGGGCTTTGCTGTGCCCGCTGCTGGGGCGTCCCACTTTGCCATTAACACTGCCGTCACAACGGAAAGACAGGGCAACGAAAAAACAGAAACCCGTCACACCGAAATACCGTTATGTTGTGATGACGGGACATTTACAATTGAGACATACGAACCGAAGGGAGATGGCATGGCAGTGATAGCCGTTGACAACCAGAAGGGCGGGGTTGGGAAAACCACGCTGACCTTTAACCTCGCCAAGGGATTCGCAGCCAGAGGTATGCGGATTCTGGCGATAGACAATGACCCGCAGGCGAATCTCACCCGGGCGTTTCTGGCGCACCCGAAGGAACTGAAAGCCAATATTCTGACGATTTACGAGACTGAAAATTCCCACATTGAGCCACAGCAGGTGGGTGAGAACCTCTACCTGATTGGCTCGGATTTGCATCTCGCTCGGGTGGCGGAACGGGATTTTGAGGTGATTTATCAACTGCGGGAGGGGGTGGAGTCCATCAAGAATCACTATGATATGGTGCTGATTGATTGTCTGCCCTCTTTTGGATTCCTGAACATGGCCGCCTTAAATGCGGCGAACTATGTCTTCATTCCGACAACACCCTCTCCGTTTGCGCTCTTCGGGCTGAAAGACCTGTTTGATGCGATCGCCAAAATCCAGAAGCGGATGAATCCCGAGTTGCGGGTGTTAGGAATCGTGCTGAATCTGGTGGAGGGCAGAGCAACTACCATCGCCAGGGAATTAGAGGAAGCCTTGCGTGAAACCTACGGCGCGGTGGTGTTTCAAAGCATGATTCACAAGAGCGTGAAACTGGCAGAGAGTCCGGCATGGCATCAATCCATTCTGGAATATGAGCCGAAAAGCAAAATGGCAACCGAATTTCACCGGTTGATGGATGAAATCAATGAAAGGATAAAATCATGAACCAAGGCAAGTTTAAGGGGAGAGGCAAGGAAATCTTAGGCGAGGGAAAGCCCACGAGTCTGAATGCGTTTCTTCAGGAAACCGATGATGCCGTCACAACGGAAACCCGTCTTAACGGAACAACGGCACCCCGTCTCTCCAACGGGAAAGAAAGTCGAAGTGAAAGAACTGTCCGAGAGGAATTTCGATGCACGCCTGAGCTGTCAGAGCGATTCAATCTCTATGTGTTTGAGCAGAAACGGCACCAGCGGAGCACCTCGAAAACCGATGTGGTGAATGAGGCGTTGGAGGCGTTTCTTGCACAGAAGGGGTATTAGTTCTACTTTGTCAAGTTGAGGTATATAAATCCCGAGGAAACTCAGGTACCATGCGGTAAGAAACATCTCACTAAAAACCGGTTGTAAATTGCAACCCTTTTTTGTGTAAAAAGGCGTTCCATTGCTCAAAATGCAAAAGAACACCACCTTTGCCAATGCACCACCAGCTTCAGGCGAATCACGGAAAGCATTTCACCAATCGTTCGACACGTTGAGGCACACCATTTGGTTCAGCTCCCTTGCTGCCGTTGCGCCACCAAGTAACTATACATCAGGAAAACCATATACCAATGACGACGAATGGCACTATCGCCCCGGACCTGGTATTTTACAAATCCAAGCTCATCTTTCCCATGCTGGTAGAATTTATCAATTTTATCGCGGAAACTCCAATCCCGCAGTATAACAGAGGGATCTGAGGTTTCATCAGTGGTCATAAACGTTGTCTTAGGTTGCCGTCTTTTAGAAACCTAAGACGGCGTTTCTAAAAGACAACAGTACCTGAATTTTATCCAGAAAGATTTCGTCGGGGGTGGGTTTGACAACCAAAATCCTCCGCTTGCCAATTCCCTTGATCTTATTAAACAGGTCTTTGACGTACACCGTTCTTTCCTTGCTACTAGCCGTCAAATACTCGACTTTTGAGAAACACTCCGCCTCTAAGAGTGTAACGACCTCTCCCAGGCGGTGTTCGTTGCGTGCAATCTCATCAGGGAGTCGAGCCGTAAACTCGACGATTGGCGTATAAGGAGGTGATGATAAGAAGTTGTTTCTCTTCCAGTTTCTTGGTAAACTCTGGACAGTTTCCATACCAGGCAGCGTCTTGCACACGAGAAAAACTGATCCCCTGCTTTAGAGCCTCGTCTACCAATTGGAGTGCCAGTTCCCACTTGGGACGAAACCCAAACAGGGGACATTGCAATTCATTCGGCAACCCTTGATTTTGCTCTTGAAGGCGAGCGAATGCTAAGGGAATCAGATCTTGTGGCACATAGGGCCGCAAGTTGACGGGCCAATCTTTACTGGCATCGGCGTAATGGCTGGTGACGACCACTTGACCACAATCCACCAAGACAAGACAGCCCATGTATTGCTTTTTCGTCGCAAAGGTGGCATTCCCACTTTTGGGATTTCCGGTATCATCTAAAATCAGATAACCTTTTGATGTGCTTTTGGTTTGACGGTTGCTCTGTAGCCAATGGAGAAGTTGATCGTTCAATCGTTCTTCCTCCCAGGGGGCATGAGAAATAAAATGGTGCAATCCTTGATAATTGCAATAGATGATGTGGGAATCAATGGCTTGGATATTTTTCCGTTTGATTTCTAGCAACAAGCCGGTACCATAGAGTCTAAAATACTGCCTTTGTTCCGGGCGATTGAAAATGGGATCGAATTTGGCAAAGAAGGGTTCCAAAAAAGCTGGTGTTTCACACGTTAAATAACTCATTGGGGCAATTCCTTTTTAGAAGATGTTTTCGCCTTCATTTTACCTGATCTTTCGCCCAATTTGAAGCCCTAATTTGACAAAGTAGAAATAGATGACCTTGTTAAGAAGGTTGAGGATTTTCTAACAGGTAACTTCAGCCAGTATGACGATGATTTCCAGGCTTACCTTGAGGATGTGCCCAATCCGTCACCATCATCTGATGCTCATGACATCTCAGCCGATGAAGTCTTAGGCTGGACGGCTTTATTTGAAAATCTAAACTACAAGATCGCAGCAGACCGCTTTGCACGCTGTTGGGAGGCTGCTAAATGTGCGAATCTAATCGAGATTGGAGCATTATACGGTTGGCATTTGGCAAAAGCACTCTATCTTCAGTCACTTCTCGGTGAACCGTCCGCTCGCGATAAGTCTTTGAGTGTTTTTGAGGCAGCAATAAATCGTGGTGGGAAAAGTGCATGGTTCAACAGGATGAGAGTTTCTTTAAATCGTGCCAAGAAATTATCAGCACTGACTAATGAAGTTGCAAAACAGGATTATGCTGTAGATCTAATGAGAGCATTCGATGATCTATTAGAAAATTTAGGGACGACCGGAGATAAGTTTGAGCGATGGTGCAAGCGAATTACGGATAATCTCCAGTCGGACAGTCACGCCCGGTATCAAGAGGGACTCGAGCAACTTGGCAAAGCGTTATGCTATCACGCCACAAGATCAAAATATGAATCTGCCCCGGATTGCCGATGGCGCGGCGTTTTTGGGAATGCCAGCGAAGTTATTACATTTGAAGCAAAAATCGAACACAAAGCCTCTGGACAAATCGATCCTGTTGATGTTGGACAAGCCCACAATCAACTGACCCGCGCTAAAGAAGAATACGGAAAACAGGGCTTCACGGTACGAGGGACAATTGTAACTCATCTCACTTCTATAAGTTCCACTGCTGAGGCTTCAGCCGGAAGTATAAAGGTGCTGAAAAAAGAAGCTGTTTTGGAGTTATGGAATCGAGTGAGGGTGCTCTTGAGCCAGTACAGAGATGGCTGGTCATTGAATGATATATCTGCTCGATCGGCAGCATCTCAAATGATTTGCCCAAAGATCCCTGAAACAGGATGGTTAATCAGAGCACTTGATTCCGACGAGCGATTTATTCCAACGGAACGTCTTCTCACAGAATGGTCATGAAGAGTCGCAAATATGGAGACTTTGGTTTCCGGTCCCCCTGCATAATCCCAACTTTTTCTCACAACGGCTGTACACCGTTCAAAACGACGACCTTTGGGTTTATGAGGAGCAACTCTCTCGTTGGAAAAGGGGGCAACTCACCATGTGTTCCTTTTACCTTCGGCGTGGAATCCCATAAGGTATCTGACCACATGGCGATTCCAGCACATTTTCAAGAGATATGTGAAAAGAGGTAGGATTGCAGGAAATCTAAGAGTATAGCAATACAGGCAAATCACTTTACAATACCATTCACACCCGATTGTTGACGATATTCTCTCCACAGTTCATTCAGGTCAGCACGCTTTGACTTCCAAACCCACGTGGGAATCAGCGGAGCTGTCGCACGATTCAATTGGTATTCATAAACCAGTTTGATGACTTGGATTTCGTCGATTGGTCCAGAACCGATCAGATGTTTGGCACGCACTTCCACATGTTCTGCCTCACGACTGAACTTGTAATAACTGACAGTGAGGCGAAACAAACCCCGTGAAAAGATAATGACGATCGCTGATGTGACGACCCGTCCAATATTAGACAGCGTATCAAAGTCCCTAATCGTTTGAATACTGATAATAAGTATGGCTAGTGATGAAGCCACAATGATACATGTTGTCCAGAGACATATCTGTGCCGCTCTTTCAGCCATGTGTTTGCTCCACCACGCCGACTCTTGTAAGTTTTCAATTGCCCGTTTTGGGCCGACATCTTCGCCACTTGCGAAATACTCCTGCCCAGGATCGGCAGTGGGCAGCTTTTTCTTTATGCTGGAAGGAACTCGCACCAGCCAATCGGACATCTCGTCTCTGGATATCTGCCAACCGAACGAATCGCGCCAATCCAGCTTTCGCAGAATGGCTTCGGCCATGTCCTTGATTCGGTTTGACTGCCAATGGAAAATCTCCGAGGCGACAGAGAGCAGAGCGATGAGGAAAGGCGCAATTTTGGGAATGACTTCAAACAGAATGACAATGACACCTAAAGCAAACACACAGAGCCCACAAGATAGGGCAGCAACTCCCCACCGCTTTGAGCGTTCAAAAAGACTACGACAGAGCGTTCGAGGATCGTGTTTGAGTTGATGTCCATTACTGACCATAGTTTGGGAACTCCGGGCCGAAAATTCTCTGCCACCAATAGATGGCATCTTCATGTTTTGATTGTTCTTCACGCATCAGCGCACATTTCGCATATTCTGCTGCCGTTGACATGGCTTGTGAAACCTTGTTCTTGGTCTCCCAGTCTACGTCAGCACCCAGGTTAGGTCCCAACCTTTTGGGGTCTTGACATGGCAACCGTAGATAAGTCGGGCAGGAATTGAAAAAGTATGTGACGGCGCGCGGAAAATCTTCAATCTGGAGTGTATAATCAAAGACCTTTATCGCCAGCGTTTCAAAATAGTATGAGGCAAGCCTTGGTTTATGAGTCCTCCGATTCCAATACTTCAATAACCGCACCGTGGGAAGGAATTGACCGTTGTGTTGCGTGTTGACCCGAGTCACATTACCTGCATCAATTCGCGGGTCTGTTCTAATCCATTCACCTGTTCCATTGGGAATCAAATAATAAACGGTGTTGCCAAGTGCATCTCCAATAGGAACAGCAGGCACGATATCGAATGACCAAGAATATGACACCAGATTCAGCACGACGGCTTGCATGTTTTTATGCAAATCGGCTTTGCTGTAATTTGGCACTGAGGCAAGCAATCTTTTAATCTTGTATAGGAGCTTTGTCGAGCTGACGTAACCATAGTCATCAGAAAAATGAGCCAAAGGGGCATCAGGTTTAACGATCTTCAGCCAATAAGTATAGGGACTTGAGGCATAGACCGTTGTATCTCTTCCGTTCAGAATAATCATCATGTCCACATCATCCAAGGGACGAATCTTTGTCCGTCGTGCAAAAGAACCAAACGGGAGGTAATTGCTTGTTAATAAAGGAAACTCTGGATCTTTGTTGGCAAGACTCTTGAGTTGGTCAAATAAATAATCACGGCTTGTTCTTGCCTTCTTCGTTTGATTTGAATCGAGATCGACAGTATTCTCACGAAACGCTTTGAACGCACCCCAAACTGTATACGGCATTTCTGACTTAACTCCTAAAATCAAAAGATCTCCCAATAAACTAAAGGGCCAGACAAACAAGCCCGACCCTTAGAGACTGTCACTCCGCGTTCAGAAGGTCATTGAGCGACCCTTTCCCTTTGTGTTTCAGAAGCGTACCCAGGTGCATATCACTCCGCACCCCCAAATCCACATTGTACTGATTCTCAATCGTACCCACATGGGTGTCGGAGCGTTTTCGTCGGAGTTCACCGGTTTGGTTACGAGAGCGGTTTCCTCTCATACCAGGGGCATCCTTTGCCATTAGTAGTCACTTCCTTCTTTTGTATAGAATTCTAAAAATTATACAAGATGTTGGTCTAGTCGTCAAATCAAAGAGGATATCACGGTAGCAAATGGACAAAAAGCAACGATCTGACTTTCAAAATGTAAACGATGACTGGTTTTCTGAGCTTCCGAAACCGCATGTCTGCTGACACGACATTATGGGTCGTGTTGAGCCATCTTCCCCGCTTCCTTATGCTTTAAGCAGAACAAGATGATTACGATTAATCTTTTCTTCTGTCCATGTTTTCAGTTCTTCAAAAGCACTTTTTGCAATGTTCCAAGCTGCATTCAAATTGGCATCACTGAGTTGATTATAGTGGTGTATTGCCTGACCTATTGTGATGAAATCGCCTTTATCATCTGTGTATCTGTGAGCAGCAATTTGATTTCTGGCTTTCTCGATAGAATCAAAAATCGTGTCGTTAAGATTTTTCTTGATTGACCTATCTACATGGTGAAGTACGGCATCCTTCCCTTTGCTCTGGTACATCTCGTTAATGTCTTCGACGGCTCTATTGATTTCGTTGTATAGCCTACGGCAGCCTAAAACAAACTCGTCAATTTCAATGGCAAGAGATCTTTTTACGAGATGTCTTTTCAAAGAATCCACTGTGTCCAATATGCAAAACCAATCTTCTATCTCACGACGGTGAATTTCCAAGTGATGAACCCACCCTAATATTTTTCTGTCTTCTTCGTCAGAAACCACTTTCGTCTTGTCTAAGTCAATTGTTGGCCCATAATAGACTTTTTCTGTCATTTCAATACCTCCACTTCAATCTGTTGTTGTGGCTAAGAAATTGATATTGGGAAATATGATTTCTTCCCTTTTCTGTGTTCAAAACAAAAGAAGCTGATTTACCCTCTGTTAAAATTTAATCCCAAAACCTGCAAAAGTATCATTAAAAATCCGTTTCCATGGAGTACAGGAAAATGCTCCTTCAGGCAATTCCAGCGGGTTTGTGTGATGCCTTCACTCCGCGCCCAATTCTACCTCAACCTGATGAAAGACCCGAATCCCAACGTTCGGAAGAAAGCGGCGCACGCTCTGGGGCGAATCGGCGATCAGACCTGTCTACTCCGTTTGCAAGCGGCATTGGAACGCGAACAGGAGGCCGATGTCCTAAAGACGATTCAGGAGGCGATTGCCAAGCTGGAATCGTGAACCGATGGCTCAACCGTCCTGAAGGGCTTCGGTGAGAATTTCGACAACCTGTTGTTGAATCCCCGGCGATATAGATTCCCGATTCCCCGCGACGTTCAACAAGCGGATGTCATGCTGTCCAATCCAATCCCGTATCCGTTGCGGCAGTGAGGGGGTCAAGTCCTTCGGTTCAACGACGAGTACCGGCTTCCCTTGTGCTGTGGCGAATCGAATCGTGAGATCGGTTCCGGGACCGGGATTCAACCGAAAGGCAAGCGTTCCATCGCTGTCTTTGACATTCTGCTGGGTCCGAACGGCATAATCCGAACGCTGCGATTCAATGAGTCCAAACTCCCGAAGGGATTCATCTGGGCCGTTCTCTGTCAGGTATCCTTTGGGGGCTTTTCCACCCGTCGGTATGCCGAGTGCTTTTGCGGCTTCCAGTCCCCCTCGATCTGCGCCGGTTTGCCCACCACTAATCACTTTCTCGACCCGTCTCGACACCGCCGGTGATAGTTGCTGTTTCATCGCTTCCAATCCCTCCTCGTTTCTGCCCTGACAACGGTAACAATCCAAGCAAAAGGAAGATTCGCATGATGTCTTCACCCTGAATTTGCCTCTTCTGGTACCGTCATTCTTAACGTTCACTTATCTTCTTTCAAAACCTCTTTGGCAATCTGTATCGTTCCTCTTGCCCATTCCTTTTTCAGCAATATCCACTTCTCTACCCTTTGGTTTAACGCTTCAGAGGAGAGATTCCCAAGGAGACTTTGCGCCCGCTTTTGAAAATCGGAGAGGGATTGAGATTCCCCGACCACTTTGCAAACCGCATCATGATTCCCATTGTAAAACCCATACAGTTGTATCATCAAATCGCAAAGGGAGGAAAAATCAGAGAATTCTATCTTGGGCAAGTTTTCGTAAGTTTCCCCGTGAGTCTCATACAGTTGAGTATAAATACCTTCAGCGATAATAATGTCAGAACCCAGGTAAGCGTGAATTTCCTCTAACAAGGATTGCTCTCGATGAGGCGCATTCATTTCATCCATCTTTTGTCTGACCATTTCCCCAGCGGTTTGTAAATCTAAAATCGGGTATCCAGCCAGAGCCCCCGCAAAATTCAAGATCTTCCCCTCATCTCCTCGGGCCAAATTCAATGTAAATTCATACCTTGCTTTACCGTTGGGAAGAAGCCGTTCCTGAATCTGACCATTTTCCCTGAAAAACCGAAAGAAAGCCCCTCGTTTTGAAAAACTGACCTGCGACCGATGCAGCTCTTCATGAAAGTTCAAGATTGTCTTCAAGGAACGCCCTCTCAACAGTTCTTTTTTAACCTTTTCGAGAGACGGGTCCAATTTCGGATTGTAATGAATGCTATCGTCAACTATCGAATATCTTGCCTGATAAGGCAAATTCGGGTCAAGAATGTAGCGCGTCTCTTTGCGCTTCAGATCATCCCGAATCTGCGTTCCAAAGAGGGTTTCATTCAGAACCCTCTGCTCAACTTGGTGGACCTGCTCCTCAAGGACGGTTTGGGCATGCGTGCGTAGCGAGCGCACATACAAAATGCCTGCGACAACAAACAAGCTAATGACCCCGCCATAAAGCAGATAGCCCCACAGCGGAAAGGAGTCGTGGGTCGGTTGTGATGGCTCACGGGGGGCCGTTCTTTTGGTTTGGTGTTTACGTTTTGCCATGGTCATTTCCTGAATCATTCTGTCTTCAACTTCTGCTCGACACTCAACACCCGATCATCCATCGTCTGAAACGGATGGGTGTGTGTGACCTTCAGGGCCGTGGTTGCGAATGTCATGCGTCCTCAATGACATGCCGACTCATCTGCTGGATGAGGGGTGGCATTCGCCCCCGCACACGACGCTTCATTAAATGCCAACCTCCCGCCGCTGGATCCATCCAGGAAGCGTGATAAGGAACGGACACCCCCATGCGTTGCAGGTTCCGGGTCACATTGGCACCGCCGCGATGCCAAATGCCCCCATGAAAGACCACAAGGGATCCTGCCGGCCCTTCGGCTGTCACCAAATGCTGGTATTCCACTCCTGCTCGAGGCACACGGCGGGAGTAGTGGCTGAAGGGCATCAACTGCGTCGCACCGTTCTCCCGGGTGAAATCGGTCAGCATCCAGATCCCGTTGACCACAAAACAGACGTCCGGTATCGGCACACCGGACGCAGGGAACCAGCCGACGGGCACATCCGCGTGAAGTCCTTGTGCTGTGGCACCGGGTTTGAGCCAGAGGGCACCCACTTCGGCCAGTTGAAAATCTGCTCCAAGCTTCTGGCGTGCGAGCTCCAGATACACAGGGTGGGTGACCAGAGGAACGAACGTGTCCTGGTCATCGTAGTTCAAGACGCCACGCAGGTTCTGATTGAGTTGGTGTGCCTCCGGTTGCTGAGTCATGAGTTCCATTAACCGTTTGGCCATCTGGTCTGCTTCAGCGGTGGGCAGCAGATGAGGGATGACAACGAAGCCATACTCCTCTAATTCAGTCTTCAATAACTCCATGTTCATCACTGGTTCCTTCTCTTCCAAAAAAGATAACGAAAAAAGACCGTCAACATTATCGCCTGAAAACGTCACGCGCGAACCGCTGGGTGGTTTGCTTCCAGTCGTTTTTCTCTTGTTGCAACCGATCTCGCCTCGCTTTCAAAGTACCCTTATCTATCTCCGAAATCACCGTAACAGCCCGCTTTTCAAAAGCATCCATCGAATCCGCATTCCCCACGAATGCCGCGAATTGGTTAAAATCACCGTCATATACGGCGTACAAGGCATCTATCATCTCACACAGATGACGGAATTGTTCTGGATCCACCCGAGTGAGATTGGCATAACTGCCGTGCACATTCCGCTCGTAAAGCAGGTGATACAGCGCATCAACGGTCAACACATCCGAAATCCAGTACGCCTGAATTTCGCGAAGGAGCGTCCGTTCCGACGCTGTTTTTTGCATCTCCCGTTGCCACTGTCTGAAGTGTGCCTTCGCTTCTTTCCCTGTGCGTCCTTGTTGTCCTGTCAGTTCATGAGAGAGTCGCAACCAATCCGAATCAGAGGCTTCCATCTCGTCACCCTGAACGTATCTCTCTATCTGACCTGTCTCCCTCAAGAATTTCCATAGCACTCCCCATCTGGATTGATTTTCCTGTGCCTGATGCAATACCTCATGGAAGAGCAGAATAAAACCACTCAGGTAGCCGTTTCGCGCATCGGCAACCTGTTGCTCAACAGGCGCATCAAACTGTGGATTTCTATAAATTCGATTGTCAGCAATGGAATAAAAAGCAGAGGCAGGGAGTTCTTGGTCAATGAAAAATTCACGCCGTTGTCCAGTCATCCAGCGGTGAACCCTCTGTCCCCAAGGGGTCGTCTCGTTCACGCGCTTGCGAAGCTCAATGAGACGCTCCACCTGTTGCGTCTCTTCAGGCGGCCGGGTTCCCTTTTGGAGCGTGTTCCAGACGGTCGTGGGCATCCGCTGCGTTTGCGAGACATCTCCCCCAATCCGCACCTTCTCTTTCGTTTCGATACTGACCTTGAAACGCCCCTTCTCGTCTGTGATTGCCTGTGCGATCGGAGTCAACTCTTGTGTCTCGTGATGAACAACGACCAGCACAAGAGGCATTCCAATCACAGGTTCGCCGCCGGCACCTGAGCTCTGATTCCACCGAACAACGCCTGAAAGGTGTTTCGTGTTGCCCACCTCGGTTTCCGTTATCTGCCATTCGAGAAAGCCTTGTTCATAGCGTTTGACGACACGATTCTCCTCGACCTGTCCTGTTTCTGCCCAGACGACGGTAACCACTCCAAGAAAGAGGATCGCCCACCTACAGGCTTTCATCTCATAGTGGGTATGTAATTTCATTCTCCACGTCCCCTCCTCAAGCCTTCCATGTTTTAAGCTGGCTTTTCAGTTCCCCCCGTATCCTGTTCGGGATGCTGATGGGGCTATCCCATGGTTCCTTTCACTATCAGCCGCGCCTTCACAATCATCAATTCCATAATTTGATAGAGCATGGCTTCGGCTTCTTTCAGCTTCGGGTCGATGCTCCCCGAATGATAGGGCTTGGCGTATTCTGGCAGCTTCGCCGGGAAATCGGTTGGGTGCGACTTCACGAAGGCTTGAAAATCAACCCATCTCTCTTGAGGGACAACTATCTGCGCATCAAAGGCTTTCACGATACTGACAGGTGTTTTGTCCACCGGCTTTATCTGGTAAATTGCATAATGAATGACCACCTGCTCTCCATCGACCGCAATGCCGCCCCACAGTTGAAGGTCTCCTTTTGCCAAGAGCGGGGCACTCGGAGAAAGCGGCACCGATAACGCGGCGTTTTGAAGGTGAGCGCGTGCGACGTTCTCAGGTTGCTTCACAATGGTTTGGGGTGTCCATTTCGTGACAATCGGATTTAAGCTAAATGGCGTCGGGTCAAGGTAAAAGACAATCACGCGCCCAGGCGTCGGTTCCAAGGTGACTTGCAGAACGGTGTGCTTGAGAGATGTCCGTACCCCGTTTTCCAGTCGATAGGGGATTTGGACCTGACACAAATTAGCCTCCTTGAACCCCTTGAACTTCTGAGCGGCAAAGAACAGGTCAGCGGCAGCATCTCCCGCGTCAAACCCCACAATCTCGTCTGTAAAATCCCGCTTGCGTTTTAAGCGGGTCTCTTTCTCGGTGATGACAATCTCGGATTGTGGATCGATGATGAGTTTCGCCCGACCGAAGTTCTGACGCGGAAAACGCTTCATCACTGTTGCTTCTATCTCCTCCATCAAGGGGTCTCGTTGATTCCGAACGACTTTGGAGGCGAGTTCCGTTGCCGAGTAGATGACCTTCAACTGGTTGGAGGCAGCTTTTATCTCAAAGAAGCCATCGCTCTCAATGGGCTTCCCATCGACAATCTGCATGTTGAGCGTTGTGAGGTACACATAGCCTGATGTGAGAGGCTTCCCGCTCTCCTTGTCTATGACATGACCCACGTACAGAAACCCGCCACTGTCAAGCCGCTCAACGTTGAGGTCTGGGACATAGACTTCCACCGCCACTGCCGGTGAAGCGATGAGCCAAAGGGACAGAAGGATTGGTGTCAAGTGTCTCATGTTTCAAGCCTTTCTAAGAATTGAATTCGGGGTTTAAGGCGGAACGGAGAAATTTCCAACACTCCGTCATTTGAACAGCCCCACCCCTTGATGGGTTATCATGACCCAAGACGGAGAAATGGTCACTTGGAAAGGGCAGGGCATCGGAAGACTGACAGGTGTCGGTGCCGTGAGTTGGCGAGGGGCTGTCTACTACCAAACCGCCTCTGAAAAGCTGGCACGTCTGAATGGGATTGCCGGCGTCTTGAATACGAAACCGATGCCGCTGGAAATTCCCATGCCAAACTCTGGGAGTGGAAATAGCCCTCCCCGTTGCGACCAGCCCTTGAGGAGGTGCGCCGTCGCTCGCGGTGAAAGTGACTGATGGGGCGATGGCGTGCCCTCAGTTGGCTGTGACATGAATCACTTTACGGCGTGACGCTCATCATTCACCATGTGCCTGTGTCCGATGGCTTAGACCTTTTCTTCTGGGTTCTCCTCCGTCCTTGGTTTCACACCGCCTGCTGTATGATGAGTGGACAGCGTTAAGTTCCCGATGGTGATTTTTGGTAACAGAAGTGCCAAGACGAGCCCCAAGACAGCACTTCCCGCAAAGAAAACCACCATGCCCTTGACCCACTGGGGTTGTCGATCCAACCACTCCATGATATCTTTCATTCCAACACCTCCTGCGCCAGCCGCGCCGTTGTTTCTTTCCATGCTTGCTTTTCCTGCCACATTCGATCTACTCTCGCTTCAAACACCCGCCGATCTGCGATGGTCTTGTCAATCCGTGCCTTCGTCTGTTGCTCAAACTCGGCAACTGACTCCGCATTCCCTACATCAGCCGCAATCTTGTCAAAATCCCCCTCGTAGAAGGCATATAACCAGTCCATCATCGCGCAGAGGCGACCGAACCGCTCGCGATCCACCCGAGCCAGTTGGGTATAGTTACCGTGAGGATGTTCATAGATCTGTCGATACAAGTCATTGACCGATAGTAAATGGGATAACCAGTAGGCGTGAATTTCCCGAATGAGTGCCATTTCTGGGTTCGCTTTCGTTTTTCCACTCAGACGATTTTGCGCCCGATGCAAATCCTCGTGAAACGGAAGAATGAAGTTGTGTAAGTACCCCTTCTTCAATTCAGCGATCTGTTGCTCAAGTGGCATTCCTTTCTCGGGATTTGCGACGATTCGATCGTGAGTCGCATCGTACATCGCGGGAGCGGGGCTATTCAAGTTGATGAACACCTCTGTCTGTTGCGCTCGAATCCAGTCCCGTACCTTTTGCCCCCAAGCCGTCTCTGCGTTGACCTTCTCTTGGATCAGGCGAAGGGTCTGACCCAACTGCTGATCTGCTTTCGATTGTTCTTTCCGTTCTAATTCGATAAAGACCGGGGCGGGGATATTGGCCGCTTGTTCCACTTTGCCAATCGCCACCGTGTCAATCTTGGCATCGCCGGTGAAGGTGAATTGCCCTTTATCATCCGTCCGTCCATTGGCGATCACAATCAATTCTTGTTTCTCATGATCGGCTCTGGCAAACATGACGGGCATTTGCCGTACAGGTTCGCCACTTGCCCCAGATTTCTCATTCCATCGAACGGTGCCAGCGACCTGCTTTTTGCCGTCCCCAAGCGTGTGCTCCTCCACTTCCCACGCCAAAAAGCCCTGCTCATAGCTTTTGAGGCTGCGACCCGTTTTCTTCACGAGCTGGCTTTGTTGGGGGGGGATGTGTTGGGGTGTTTCAGAAGGGGGCGTGACGGCTTTCTCTGATGCCTGTTGGCTCTGGGAAGGGTGCAATTGTGAGTAAAATCCGATCCCCGCGAGGATTACTCCGATGATCCCTGCGACAATCAGGAGAATCAAGAGGGGACGCCGAATCTTTGGCGCGGCGTGATGTTGCTGAGGGGGCGTCCTCTGTTTCAGTCCGCGTTTTGCTGTTTTCATTTTCCGTCCTCCTGTTTCTCCAGCGCGTGCTGAACCGTTGGCGGAAGATTCTGCGCCCGTTCAACCCTTGCGCCAAAGCTGATGTCAATGCCGATGGGGGCTCGGAACGCAAATCGCCCCTGTTCGTCGGTGATCGCCTGCGCAATCTGTTCGAGTTTCTTCTTTTCAGTATCCACCCTGAGAAGAATCACAGGCATTGCGACCGCTGGTGTTCCCTTGGCACCAGACTTTTCATTCCATGTCACGATGCCCGCGATGCGTTGAGTCCAATCCCCCAGTGGCGTCTCTTCAACATGCCATTTCAAAAACCCCGCTTCGTATTCCTTTGTGAGCCGATCTCCATTGAGGATCACCAGCTTGCCAGAATCGGGCTTGTGGAGTGTTTCCAGCCACCGCTTCGCATTCGGGTTATCGGGGTCAAGTTTCAAGACGGTTTGAAATTCTTCAATCGCCTCTTGCGTCTTCCCTTGCTCAGAATAGATAGAGCCGAGCGCACCATGAGACAGGGGGTAAGTGGGGTCGAGTTCGATGGCCCGATGAAAGTAAGGAATCGCTTCCTCATACTTCCGCAGGTGCATGAAGGCAATTCCCATCTGGTGGTGTGCCATCGCATCTGTCGGTTTCAAGTCGATGGCTTTTTGGTACGCAGCCATCGCGGACTCGGTGTCTCCGGTGTGATAATAAGCCAATCCCAGATTGTAATAAACGGGTGAGTTCTTGGGGTCTAGCGCAACCGCTTGGCGATATTCTTGGATGGCGATCTCGTACTGTTTGGCGGTGAGTGCGATGAACCCCAGCTCGGCGTGCTTCTGTGCCTGACTCTGATGCACAGCATCCCAGACGAATTTCACGGAAGCCACGAGCAGGAGGACACCTAAAAGGAGGGGCAGCACGGTTTGGAACTTCTGAAACAGGATGTTGGGGAATCGCATGGGGTTCTCTCCGTTGGGGTTCAATCCTCAAGTTGCTCTAAGAACAGTCGAAAGTCAAACAACGTGTCCATCAATTGAGGTATCAGATCTACTGCATCGGTACTCGCTGCATAGAGTGAATAGCACAGACGCGCCAGATGGGTCAGATGCCGAGTCAGAGAAACGTCTGCCTCGTGTGGCATCTCCGGCAGTGTGAGGGTTCTCTGCCAGAGCGGGGTTCTCCCTTCTGCGGTGTAGAGCGTGAGCCATGCGAACCGATGCGCCAGATTCCATGTCAGTTCGATCCACGATTCATCTGTGCCAATCCGCCTCAAGTCTGTTGGCTCGACAGCTTCCGCTTGGTCTTCGGGTAGCCACAGCTCATCGTCAGGTTCAGGAGTGATTGACTCAACAGAGGTGAGTGCTGTTGGGACCGCTACGGGGATTTCTCTCATGATGGTCTCCGATGGTTGAAGGTCGGGCGATATTCATCAGGGAACGTGTCGGGGTCGGTGAGATACCACCTGTTTTCATCAGGGGTGTAGTACACATCAAACCAATCGTAATCTTTCCCCCGTCGTCCGCCCTTCTGTTGCTTGCAGATCTGTCCAGAAATCCGTTTCCCTTGCCGACGCAGATTGTAGACCGTTCGCCGTCCACCCGCAACACCGACAACCCGCTGCCCCCCGATCTGAGAAAGCGGCACTTTCAGAAGGTCACAGCTTCCGAACCATTCCCCCCAGACCGTCTCAAAGTGTTGGGCTTCGCGTTCCGCTCTGGCTTTGTCAAAGAAGGCCTCTGGGAAACGCGGGAGTCGCCTTCTGCCCAGTGTGTCGTATCGAATGAGTTGGTATGCTGTGACGCTCACGGGCGTCTCCGATCCGTTTTTGACCTACAGGGCTTCCCAAACAGCTTTGATGATGACTATTGACGTTCTAACAGAAAAGCTCTGCTATCACAAACTCGCCGAACTTCGTCTCTGTCGTTTCCTAAAGTGCAGGCAGTAATGATGGAGGGTGTTGCTAACCCAGTGGATGCCTACCGCGAATGGTTTGAGTCCGATGTCATCCTGACACCAGAGCGTGGTCCCCAGATAATCGTACTTACCGTCACTACCACACAGTTTGAAGCACAAGTCCCATGCTAATGGGTAGAGGATATGGTGTCGTTTCACATTCTTTACAATGACGGTCAGTAAACCCCCATCCACGAGCTTTGTAGCTACCTGGCTGTAAACAGACTCAATGCCCTCCAGAAATCGGTCATAGTCCTGCACGTTGCCTAAGTCTCTCTCGTCTTGCGAATAAACAAGCGGCAGTTTCTTCTTGCGTCTCGCCTTTTGGTTTTCACTACCGGGATTGGTCAACATGGACCAATAAGGGGGGCTGGTAATCGTGTAGTTAAACTTCATTCCGGACAGATCGGTAATCTCATTCAGCTTCATCGCATCTCCTTGTATGATGAGTGCCCTAGGCTGCGGTTCATGGAACAACACGGGTGTATTTATTTCCTCCGCAAGGCGCTCGTTGGCGATGTCCACAAACCCCGGAATGAGGTCAACACCGTAGCCATTTCGCTCTGTTTTGATAGCAGCAATAACGGTACTGCCTGTGCCTACCATTGGGTCAAAAACGTTATCGCCAGGATCGGTGAACAACTTGATGAACTCGGTAACAAGCGTCTCAGGGTACTTTGCCGGGTGAAGGATCTCGTTTGGCTTCCGAGGCGGGGGCGTAGGAATTATCCATCCGGGGATAATTTGTTGAGTTCTAGCAAGACGTATTCTCGCTGGTGTAAGAAGGCTTGCTGGCCGTTCATCATTATTGGCTTGCATAAATAAACAGTAGAAGACTCTGCCTTCATTCTCAACCAGCCCAACCTTCTCGTCGCGAAGTTTAAGATGGCTGCGGCATGACAATGCAACGGCCCAGGGGAGCGGAAATCCACTGCCCCCCTCCTCCTCCATACCCACCAGGACACTACAGTATCTTTGAGGCACAAGGAGCTGGCGTATCGTATGAAACATCTCATCAGAATAATTGCCCAAGAACAACGACAGGCTTTCCGGATCTTTAATGTGGGAACGTAAGTCAACCATAACAAAGTCATACTTCTTATCAGACTTCGCTAAGTTCTGGAGTCGATCTACCACATCAGTGAGTGATTTTGACCGATTGTATGTGTCTACACTCCGCGGTGATGGTATAGCACTCGCATCGAAATTCTCAACGTCAATAATCAGGGACCGGGAGGGTTGACCATCGGGCCACAGCGATTTCGTAAAGAAGTAAATGCATTCTTCTACCAATGACTGTGACGATACATGCCTAAAGAAGCTTTTTTGAAACTTCATCCAGTCTCTATACACGAGATTGTTCATTCGATTGGGTGGACCACCCCTTTTGGCCCCCTTCGTGTCTGACTTGGATCCAAAAAGAGTGAGTTTCATCTGTTCCATGTTTTCCTCTCCTTTCATGTTTGGCTAGACACCTAGCTCCTCCATAATGTGAAGGTCTTGGGGTAGGATATATAGGTTGGTCTCTTTCACCCCGCCATGGCGGCCGATATTGGGGTATACATAGCAACACGCACCACCGCCACCGCCATGGGTTTTCATCCAGCCAGCTTTCATGAGCCTCGTTTTTTCCTGAATGCAATCCCCGAAACCGGCGCGTTCAATACTTGTTCGATCTTTTTCAGTGATCTGGCTCCATGGCTGATTTTCATACTTGTTAATCCTATCCAGTGGCCAAACCCAACCGGTGTAGTTTCGGCATTTCTGAAGGAAGTCTTCTTTGGTTACCCAGCCAATGAAATATATGGTGTAGTCACTTGGCAGAATCAGGTTACAGAAGTCCTCCCTAGTGAACACCAGTGACTCTTTAGGAGCTACATTGATATTCAGTCTCGCACTATTACGCACAGGTTCCGTAAAGTCATTCCGGCAGACGGAAACTTTAATTTGCCCGAAGAGTCTATCATAATCTGCTCGCCCGATCTGGAACGAAGACACACATGAGAAAGGACCAATGCCGGAAACCGCACGATTTCGCTTGAGGGGGACCTCGACCTTCTTGAAAGTGCCAGCCCATTCACCAAGAACAGTCAACGTCATCTCTGCGCCATTGAAGAGGTTTTCGGTTGTATAGGAACACTCGATATAAAAGCCGTTATCAGCCCTCTCGCGATTGATGCAAAGCTGCCTTGAACTCATAAACCCCATCGGCTTCCCGTAAGGAAATGCCGTCAGCGCATAGCCCATACGGTTTGTGTGGACATTACGCCGGAAATCGATGCTACTCGCGATAGCAAAGCAGTAAGCCTCTTTGTCCTGATTGATTTGGGTGTGTGGCACAAGCATTGGAAAGAAGCGTCGCCAGTCTGGTCCGGGATAGCCAGCATTGGCTATTACGAACTTTGGTGAGAACGGGGCTCTGCCAACGTCAGCGTAATCGCTATAGTAGTTGAGGGTTTTCACATCCAGCTTGGTCACAGTACCATTAATCAGAACATGAAAATCGAACATGTCCTCATCCCTGTAGCTCTTGCGCTGGACCTCCGCCGAAATTCCCCGCGCGGCCAGGGCTCGGCGTAGGACTTCTTGGCCTATAATGCCTTTCGCTATATTCAATGCTCGTGATTGTTGTCCCGCTGAACGGGTGTTCAACATCATTCGGTTGAATGTCCAGGGCAAAGTAATGGCCGCATAGTTGGCCCCGGCACTCAGGTCCTCTTTCTTAGGTGTTAGGCCCCAAATCTCATCGGTCTTGCTAAGTTGTGTCATCGGTGTACCTCTCTGAGCATATCCTGTACATGTCACAACAGGCGCAGGAAATTGGACATGGTTTCGCTGTGAAATTTCCCTCAGCGATGCCCTTTAACGATTGCTCCAAGGTATGAACTAATCCCCCAATCGCATTCTCACTGATATCGACTTCCCGTGTAACAAGCCTGCCTTGTTCGGCGGAGGCTGCTACATCCACAATGTCTGCTCTCGAAACAGTTCTGCCCTGAAGGCGCAATGCGTAGGTATAGAATTGTAGTTGACGCTCATATCGAGGGATTAAATCATCATGGATGTTCGACTTCCAATCTCTAACTAACACCGTACCTTCCCCATCGGGCTGAATGCTATCTATAATGCCGTGAACAATTCCTCCATCCAGCAGCACCTCCACAGCCATTTCTGACTCAACCTCCGCTGCAAATGCCCCCAACTTGTCAAGTTCCAGCAGTCGGTTCTCAATAACTCGCCGCGATTGGGCCTCACCCGTCTCAGACATATAAGGTAAGTTTACATGGGTGTCTACTTGCTTTTTGAGTTCATCTTTGGTCCATTCCGCCTTGGTCTCAAATCGGCGCTGTATAAGCTCATGTAATCCTTTACCGAAACCAAGTTCATCGCCGACCGATGGTTGTATAGCCACGCCCCTGCGGAGACCAAATTGATAAGGACATTCCACGTAAAGCAGCAGATCTGACACTCCTATCCGTAGCGGCACGGGATCGTCGTCTTTGAGGTCTGCCGGATCTAACTGCCATACCGCCGGGTCTATCTGTACCAAAGTGGTAACATCTAAGATGCGTTTGTCTTGCAGATCGCGCAAGAAGATGGATCTCGCATGGTCTCTCTGTCGCACAGGATCTAAAAGAAACAATCTTTCTTTCGCGCGCGTCATCGCAACATAGAATAAGCGTCTTTCATCCTCCAAAGAAGTTCCGTAGCGGCCAACCATTTCATCAGGAAAGCTCGTGTTATGACCTCGGGATCTTACGGGAAAGCGGTTGTTTTCCAACATGGGGATAATGACAATGGGCCATTCTAACCCCTTTGCCTGGTGGATTGTCGTGATAAGTACCCCATCGACTACAGTATCAATGGGTATACTTTCCCCAAAATCTTGCTGGTTGCGCAGTAGTGCAAAATAAACCTCTGACATGACACCTCGCGGCGTGCGGCGTTGCTGACCTCTTAACCGACGACGATGAATCTCCTCAACGCTGCGGATGATTTGGGAGGCTATGCCAAGTCCCATCATCAGGTTAGAGTCATCAGGTGCAACCCGAATACCGCATACATCCAGAACGTCGTACAGCCTGCCTCGGATGTCGTAGGCGTCATTCTGTTTCTTTTCTATTTTTTCAAGCCAATCATTGATACCATCCCAAAAGACATCCTCCGCATTGGGGAGAGTTATCCATCCCTGCACAGTTTCCCACAGTTTGTTGGCAGCTTCTTCAGCAGCTTCTTCAGCAATTTCGTTTCTCGGAGCCTCATGCTCTGTACGGAGCCAGTCAAATATGGGCAAGAGGAATTCTTTAATGAATTCTCCTCCCCTGCTCAGAATTGGGCACTGTACCGGTATACCTTTGGCAGTGAGTGCGTCAACGAAAGGTTGTCCGGATCCGATGACGGAGCGGAGTAACACCACCATCTTGTTCCATGGCACACCTTCAGCAGCGAATTTTTCGACAATATTGACAACGGCCTCTGCCTGCTCTTCCTCAGAATCCAGGCTGAGCCCGTGAACGACTTTACAACGGACATCATCACGACCCGGCACCATGATTTTCTCAGCATCCCGAAGTGCCACCGCCTCGGCGATGACATTTCCCAGTTGAACAAGAGGTGGCCTGGCACGATAGTTGGTTGAAAGCCTATACACGGATACACCGTCAAACTCACTCGAAAAGTTGAGGATGCGTGTTACGTCGCTTCCACGCCAATTGAAAATACATTGCAGATCGTCGCCAACCACGACAACTTTTCCAGCATCGGGCAGCATGGCTTTAATCAGTGCCACCTGGGCAGGATTTACATCCTGATATTCATCCACGTAGAGGGATTGCAATCCAGGAACAGGGCCGTTTGCTCGTAGATGTTCTGTTGCAAACCTGACCATACCGCCAAAAGTCATAAGGCGATTGTGCAACAAGATATTGAGGAACGTCTTTATGTTGGATCTGATCTTGGTAGGCACCTGTTCCAAAGTCAGGTGCTCGTTATAGAAAACTTCTACATCGTTAAGGAAGTTGCCGATCCCCCTGGGGTAAGGTTGATCGTATGCCTGCTCTAACCCCAATGGATCGTAAAGCCTGCTCACCAGCGCATCAACGTGCAGTTCGTCTATCGGCGTAAAGTTGTAAAAATCACGCTGCGTCATCAAATACTGCAAGCACCAGGCATGGATAGTTCCAACATACATGCCCGCCAAGTTTATATCAGGCAAGTGCCTTTTGGTCAGCATGTGAATTCTGGCCAAGAGTTCTTCAGCAGCTTTCTCCGTGAAAGTGAAAGCCACGATGCCTGACGTCGGGATTCCAGCAGCTAAATCCGCGGCAAGCAGATGCACCAGCGTCCTGGTCTTGCCTGAACCCGCCGCGGCAAGTATACAAGCGTTGGCAGTAGGCCGATTGAGAGGTTGTTGCTGTTCAGGTGACAACGCCGATGCAATCCAATCTCGCATCTCCTTAAACTCCCTTCCTGGCACTCACCCCTTTATCATTGACAACGGATCACAGACGCATGTCCTGCGTCTGCCTTGCGCCTCACCGAAATCGGTATGACCTTCCCCTTTTCCCTGTTCCGCTCCTCTGTCTGTGTCATGATGGCTTGTTGGTCAATGAGTCCTCGTTTTAAGGCTTGGATTAAGATGGTGTCATCGGGGAGGTCGTCTGGTGGGTGATACAACAGATGCCAATCGACCATCTGACTCCCCTTGCCTACGTCCTATTCTCGTCATCTGGGCAATTCTAGCGCGTCTCCTGCGCCTGCTTTTGCCCCGGCGTGACGCTAAATCCGGTCCCGTGAAAAAATCTCCGTCACCGCAAAATCATCGTGGATGTACATATCGGCAGTGATAGCGGTTGAAGCATGTCCGAGATACTTGGAGACCGCTTTCAATGACACCTGTTTCTCCAGAAGTAAGTCTGTGGCTCTCGCATGGCGGAGCATGTGCGGATGGACATGGGGGAAGCCCGCCCTTCTGCCAGCTTTCCGAATCTGGATAAACACGTTATTTCGCTTTAACTGGTCTCCGGTCCGAGACTCAAACAGATAGACCTTCCCACGATAGACGTGGCGAATGTCCTGGTATAAGTCGTTGGGGATATAGACCTTCCGTTCCTTATTGCCCTTCCCGATAATCCTCACCTTGATATAGTCTTTGGTGGGCTCACAATCCGTCAAGCGAATCTGAATCATTTCAGACACCCGGCAGCCCGTCTTAAACAGGAACTGGATGAGTAACTTCGTTTTCACGGACTGGGCAGCTTGGAGAATGTTCTCGACCTCCGATTCGGTCAAACAGTCATCCGAAAGCACGGCGTTATCCGTCTGATAGGAGTCAATCTGCTCAAATGCTTTCTCAATCGCCAGGTACTTGATGATATTGTTTTCACCCAGTTGGGCTTTGATAATTTTCATGAGCGCATATTTCCGCAGGTTGAGCGTCGCGGCACGATACTTGGGTTTGATGGCCTCAAAATACAGTTTCAGTGACTCCTGAGAGACCGGCAGTCTGAGCGACGCCAAAAAGCGGTTATAGTCCCTGATAATGGAGCGGTAAGTGGCTTTAGAAGTCTCTGACAGTCCATTTTTCTTGCTTCGGTGGGATAAGTGCTCGACAATGGTTTCATCTAATTGGTCCAGTGGTCCTGTGATGGTCTTGCGATTCTCTAAAAGTCCCCGGTTTTTCATCGGTCATCCCTTCCGTTCCGAGCCGATTGGCTATATATCAAAAGTTATATTCTGTTATAGTCTAACCGATTTCTCACCTACCGTCAAGCACAAAACGAGAGAAACACCCAAGAAACGTGCACAATTTCCAACGACACACGAGAATGCTGACAGACAGGTGTCAGGGGTATGGACCCACTTTGCTGTTGACACCGATTGGGGAAGGGGTATAATCTTCACTTCACCCAAAGATAACAGTACGTCGAGCGATTGAGTCAACGTGAAGAAACCGCCGGTGGCGACTACAACCGCACCGACAACGAATCAGGAGACCCCAATGGGACAGTGGGATTACCAAGCCATCGAAATTTTAGAAAATGAAACGCCCTTAGATGTCATGCGGGCGCTCTACGAAACCCAACGCGCGGTTGATGGACTTACCATAGAACACCACTTCCGCGCCTATCACACATTTTGCCACAACAACAAGCATTATCTCCACATCGGCTGGAATAGCTGCAACCGCTTGGCATACCACGTCCTCACATCCTTGCAATCCAAGCGAGCCATCATCTCCACATACTCTGGCGTTGGCTTTGCCCATGACGAGGACACCTTCAAGGCACACGAACTCTTCTCCGCTGATGCGTCAGAAGATTTTAACCCACCCATCACATTCAATGATGTGATGAACACGTTTCCATGAGAAATCTCTTTCACCCGTTGAACTATTCCAATTTGTTTCTGTCTCGACGGGCTTGACTTGGGATTTAGGGGAGGTGGAGGGGCGGAGGGTGGGGTGGCGGAAGCGGAGGCGGAGGCGGAAGGGGCGGAGTGAGCGGAGTTGGTGCGGAGTGAGGTACGAACGAAGCACGAACGAAGCGAACGGAGAGCGGAGGCAAGCGGAGCCGGTGCGGAGTGAGGTACGAACGAAGCACGGGCAGAGCGCAGCCGAAGCGTCCCCTGTAGCCGTAGCCGTAGCGCCAGGGGTGGTGGGTGGGGATCAGAAAAAGAGCGGCGGCGGGAAGGCACTTGGAGAGCGTGATAACGTTTCATCGCCGCCGCACCTTATTTTTAAACCGTTGACAGCCCGACAGGTCAAAGACCGACACGAAAGAACGGAGGAAGGGATCCTTCTCGCTCGTGTCGCGCGGACGGGTCTCACACGTAACACCTGTGAAGCAGATTGGCATTCTGACCTTCACACGCCCACTGGCTTGGTTGTTGAGCCTGTCGAAACACACACGATTGCGGGGATTGTGGGAAGGGCTGTCGGAGAAGCTGTGAAGATCTTAAAGAGAGACGAACCACCGCGCCGGGGCGTGTCGGTTGTGGGTGGTGCGCATTTTATCAGCAGTTGGGTGTCAGATTCTGAGCACAAAAAAAGCCCGCCTCCCCCGGTGAGAGAAGCGGGCTTGGTCTTAAATCATGCCCAACAATAACAGCGGGCTCTGATACCCGTGTGGGCAAATGCCATCGGCTTCGACATGACAACCATCAGCGGTTACTGGTTCATCGTGTAGCTCATACCAGAATGCTTGCTCGTCGTCTGATGCGTCAAGCCGTTGTTGCAAGTCATCATGATAATCAGCTTCGAGTGAATCTTTTGGGCGCATGGGAGAAACCTCCAACAGTGTGTGCCGTCAGCCTCGCGTGAGACTGACGGCTTCGGTTAATACTCCTCTGGCAATAGAATCGTGGTTTGTGACCTGTCGCTTTCGGTGATGACCCAAAAGCGAGTCTCGTCTAGGTCATAAGCCGAGAGAATGCGCAACCCCTCACGGACAGCGATTTCATTCTCTCGCTGGTCGTGAGCATCCAGATCGCCCCAATCCCCGCTCTCATGGCGTTGCACCAGGTCAAGCAGTGCTTCTCTTGACGGCGCGGCGTCCAGTGCGCCGGGGGTGGCAACCAGTGTGCCAAGTCTAAACTTTCCAATCATGCGGCGTTCCCTCCCTTCCGAAACGTCTCCGCTCCTGAACAGTTAGCCCAGTGCGGCGTGTACGCTTTGATCACTTGCCCGCTCTCGGTGATCACCGTGATTGCTGGCAAGTCCACAGGCATCTGGCGTTGGTTCTTCTGCGTGCGGATAAACTTTATCTCTGCTTCGCAAACTTTACAGCGTGCCATCATGTTCCTCCTTTGCGTCGTCAATGATGCGTCTGGCAGACCAGTTGTTATAGCCATGCACCGTTTGAAGGTGTTTGAGAATGCGGGTCTGGTCCACGGAACACTGGCACTCCATACATCGGTAGTACCAGCGCGCGCGGTTGTAGCGCGGGTCTGGACAATCGCCTTTCGCGAGGTGTGCCTCAATCATCTGGTTTCTCCTCTGTGGTGACGGGGCAAGCCGTGGGGAATTGTAGATTTCGGATTGAGGATTTCGGATTCCTTAATTCTGCAATCCGCAATTCTTCATAATCCGCAATTCTTCAAAGCCTGCCCCGTCGGTTCGTTTATCCTCTCCCGAAGATTTCTGGGTGTTCCGCGTAGTAGACTCGTTCGGCATCCTCATTCCAAGGCGAATAGGCTGCCAAGGAATCGGGGTCTATCGTTTCGGATTTCCGCCGGGTTGAGTTTACCGAAACCTGGTGGCGGTGGGGTTTTCCGTCTTGATGTGGAACGTACCTCCCCTTGATTTTTCGCCATTCGATAGACGTTCCACAAGACTTACATCGTGCCATGTTGCACCTCCGTTTGATTTCGTTGCGCTTTTCGTCGCTTCCGTTCCGCCTTTTCGCAGTTTGGACACAAAGACGAAAACAGCACATAACATCTGGGGAAAATCCCAAAGGCTTGCCCACACTGAACGCAGTACTTTATCTCATAAGGAATGTAGTAGTGCTTGCATACCTCGTACATATCTCCCTCCGTTGGTTGTTGACGGGGCAAGCGGAATCGAGTGAGCCAGTGAGCCAGTGGGCGAGTGAGCGAGTAAAAACAGTTGAATCATACTCGCCTACACGCCGACACGTCCACTCGCCGACACGCTTGCCCGCCCCGTCGGTTGATTAGATATTGAGCAGTTGATAGGCAACGGTGATGGCTTCCGCCAACTCGGGTGCTGTCAGATAAACGCCCTCGTGTCGGACGCTCATTTGCAGTATACCCGCCGTTGTGTATGTCCAGCCCGTGGTGTCGTTGACTTCTGTGGCGAGGCGGGTCAAGTGGTCTCTGTCGTAGATGTCCCATTCCGCCATGATGACGGCGATATGTTCAAGCGCACTCATGATAAACCTCCGTTGGTGATGGGGCCCGCGTGTTGCGGGCCCCGGTTGGCTGGTGATTCGACTTCTATTACCCACCATCCGCCTTCTCGTCCCCGGTTCGGTGATTCCCAATCACAATCAAACCTTTTTCCGCGGTCGGTGTAGCGTTCATGGTTGATATGGTCAATGATGATTTTCCCGTTGAATGCGAGAAAGTCCCGCGTGATGGGGTCGGGCGGGGTGGGCCCCGTCTCTATCGGTGTGTGATAGAATTCTGCTGCGTCTGGTCGTAACATTCTGGTCACCTCCTTTTGAATGATGGGGCAGCAGAGAGTCTGTGAGTGGGCGTGTCTGTGACTTGTGTTGAGCGTGTCGAAACAATGTGAGTGGGTTGAGTGGGGTGGATAATCTTCCCCAACGTCAATCCCACTCGCCTACTCGCTGACTCGCCGACTCATAGACTCCCTCGCCCCAATGCTTATTCCCAGCCGGGATAGTCTCGGTATTCGGGGATTCTCTCAATGATGAAATGGGCAAGGCGGTTGCCTATGCCTGCCATCATCTGGTAGACGGGCCCTTTCGGGATGTCATCCTCATGGCATTGGTATAGCCAACAGTGCAAGGCGCGATAGAACTCGATTCGACTGACATACACATACTGGAGATCATAGGGTTCGACTTCTGTCCATCGGCTTGCTTGAACGTTGATGGACTGCAACGTTTCTCCGAGACATTGTTGCGTGAACGGGGTTGCGACAGAAAACCCTCGCTCGTTCAGGTCTTTTTCAAAGTACAGCCTGTCGGGTTCGTGAGCGTTAAGACCGCACACGATTCGATTGAGTGTCAGATTGGATACCAGAAAACTCGACATGATAAACTCCTGTGATGCCGTCAGCCCCCCTGAGAGGACTGACGACTTTCGTTATGCGGCTTCGTTGCTGGGTTTACGAAACGTCTCCGCACCTGGACATTGACTCCAGTGCGGTGTGTAGGCCCTGATGGTCTTGCCCAACTCGGTGATCACCGTGATGGGCTTGGCGTCAACGGGCATTTGACGCCCCTTTTCCGTTCTGATGAAGCGGATGTCTTGCTGGCAGGCTTTGCATTTTGCCATGATTAACCCCTCTCTCCCTTCCGTGCGAACACGGGGATTTTCAGTGGTGCCGTTCGGACGCCCCTCTCGTTGCGGTCCCAAAACCGCACCTGTCCGTCATGTCTCGCCGCGTGCCAAAACAGATCGTTCACCTTTTTCGCATCGTCTTGGCAGTATCTGATCACCGTTCGGAACAGATGGGACGCCCCGGTGATTCGGGCTTCTACCGTGTCTCTCTCCTGTCTGTCCTCCAAGAGCGTCAGTCCAGCCCGCCATAACAGCACGGCATGTTCGCTGTTCAAGAGTTTTTCTTCCCCAAGCGTGTACTTGGCGAGGTTATTCAGACTGACCCGATGCCCACAGGTCGCTAAAAACGTTGCAAGCAGATCGAAATGCTTGTCCGCCCAAACGGACAGGTCAAGTCCTGCGCCTTCCAAAACCCCGACATCAAAGTGCTTGCCGTTGAAAGACACGATGAGATCTGCCTCATCAAACCGTTGCATGACGGCTTCTTTCGTCAACAGCTCTTGTTGGAAATCTTCGCTGATCGCCTCTCCGACACGCTCATCGGGAATGTAGACAGCGGGCGTGACTCCGTGCAGGGCTAAGACTGACAATCCCATTGCTTGCGGATTATCAAAGCCGCCGGTGACTTCATCGGATAATCGTAACGTTTCTGTGTCGAATGCTTGGACTTTCAATGATGTACCTCCGTGAGTGAATGACGGGGCAAGCGTCATGCTCACCCCGTCGGTTGATTAACAGATTCGTAAATGCTCGTTTTGCTTGGCGTCTATCCCGTCAGGAATGACCCCATTCTGTTTGATGAAGTCCGCTATTGCCTTGCGGTCGATCTTGACTTCAATCACTTCCGTCTTGAACTCAACAGGGACGGCGTCGGTGTCTGTTACCGTAATCGACAGCGGTGATTTCTGAATGCGAATCTTGTGAACGCCGTTTTCGACTTTTGAGAGACCTGCCGCTTTCATGTTCGACATGATGTATGCTTTCAGGCGGTCAACGTTATTCTGACGTGACACCTTCAGGTCGACCAGTCTCTTGATTTCCGATTCAATGGCTGATACCTCAGCGGTTAGATTCTTGACCACACACGCACACGAAACCGCCTTGTCGTCAAAGGCGATCTGCAAGGCGTCAAGCTGTTCTGTGTCCACAGCTTCATGTTGCGCTTCGATGATCTGGTTTGTCACTTCATACAACTTCATGGTGTTTCCCTCCGATGAATGTGTGGGGGGCGGTTGCCCGCCCCCCGTTGGTGGATTAGCTATTACCGTTCGGACGTTTGAAAACTTCCGCTTCCGATTCTGAGTAAATGCCTTCCTCATACGCACGTATCAGCTTCAGAATCAGTCGATCTTTGGCGCGCTTCTCACAAATGGCAACGGGATAGTCGGTCTTACAGTTTTTGGTATCCGCTTCACCCGTTGTCCACAACATTTCACCGTCTGGCGGTCGCTGTCCGATGTAGCCTCTGACTTCCAATGCCCACCGTGAGGTTTCACCTTCCCCTTTGGCAAGCCATGTCGGGGCAAGAATCTTCACGCCTTCGATGCTACCGATCTTCTCAACGGCGTCGTGGGTCATGATCCAGATGGACTTCATGCCGCGTTTCAGTTGCCAGAAATCGTTTTTGTTCAAGCCGTATTTGACTTGGATTTCCTTGATATTCATGCGAACCTCCGTAAACTGAGTCGGTGGGGTGGGATTCGGCGATTGCAGGTATAAACTCGCTGTTTTCGTCGAGTAAGCCATGAGCGGGGGACTTTGACCTCAAACACAGCGAAATGTTGCTTGCCATGCCTTTTTTGAATGTGGTCAATTGCCCATCGCTGTTTGGACGGCGTGCATAACCAGATTTCTTCTCTGGCACACTGTGAGGTGTTGGGGTCAAGCCCCCTTTTAAGAATCAAGGGGACGTTGACCGTTGGGGTGATATGCGTGAGTTTCATGACTGCACCTCCCGTGAGGGAAGCCCGGCTTAAAGCCGAGCTCCCAGTTGAGCGAGACGTGCATCTTCGGCTTGTCTCTCTTTCGCTTTGATACCATCACGATAGGCTCTGGCGTCGTCGTCGTATTTGAAGTAGACGAACGTTTGTCCCCAGTCATAACGAACCGAACCGTTATCAAGGGCTGTCTTGACAGGTCGTGGAGGCGTTGCGGTGAAGTCACGCCACAAGATCTGAGATTTCAGATTCACGCGGGCATACAAGATTTGAGAAGCGCCGTTTCGGACTCGGTGAGGTCGTGGACGTTCTATCCAGCCCGCTTCGATGAGCAGGTCATAATCTTCTTCTACCTGTTCATCGTCCATCGGAACGGGATACGAACGGGCTGCTAACCGTGCTTCTTTTGCCATATCCTGCTCGAGGACTTCACGATACGCGATAAAATCTTCTGGAAGTGGGTCGCGTGTTCCTTCGTTGACTGATTCAGACCATGCGTCATATTCTGCACGTTCATCGGAGGTTAAAGACTCAAAACCAAAGTTGCGATATTCATCGGGTTGTGATACAATTGCATTAAACATGAAAATTGACTCCTTATAGTCGATTATAGTGGAAGCCATATCGAATCCCCTAGACAAGTTTTCGATGTGGCTTTTTTGTTGTCTATAGAATCATGGTTGATAGGATTTTCTTTACCCTTCCGCTCGTGTCCTACAGCCTCATCAGATTTCTTCTCTGCGTTCTGGCTATCGTGTTCCTGCGTATCGGGTGAAACGCTTTGGCTTGTTCGGATTCTCTCACCGCCTACCGTGTGGTGACTCGCGTTTCTATCTTTCCTAACAGTCTATATTATAACCTATAGGTTAATAATTGTCAAGGAATAATTAACCTTTTTCGGGATATAATTAACTTTTCCTTGAAAAAAAATGCGGGATAGGTTATAATTTCAGGCAAATAAAGGAGGGCTGTAATATGAGGGTAAAAATCCACAAAACGAGATTTAAGGGCGCAATCCGATTGCGTACCCAGACGGCTATCGCACGGGAATTGGGAATCTCACAGCCCGCTCTTACCAAGAAACTGAAGGGACTGGAGCGGATGCGGTTTTCTGATTTCAATCGAATCTGTGAGATTTTGAAGGAAGATCCCAGAGAGTTTTTGACCTTTGAAGGTAGCAAGGAAGGCAGCGAGGAAGGCGAAAACAAAAAAGCCGCCTGATAAGGTTCAGACGGCAAAACCCGCATCGATCGATAAGCCAGCATGATCGCCGATCGATGCACCGATATTTTACCACAGGAGATTTGAAGGGCGCAAGACAACGGAAGGAAAATAAAAATGCCGCCCTCTTGAGGTCGGCGGCTTAACCTTTACAACCAGCGTTGATTGTGAGTTTAGCGACAAAGATCAACGCAATAACGACAGGAGAATTGTATCAGTGATTTCAATCGGAAGGGCAAGCAAAACGTATCCGCAGTTTGCATCAGCACCCACCATCGAATCACCCCATGCGTATCCGAAACCTTTTCTTTTCACCCGCATCCCGTATGACTTCCGAGCGCGGGCAACAGACAAGGGTCCAGAAGATCGCCACAAAACCACAGAGGCTTCTTCTCCTGCCCTGTCGGGTTGGGAACACCCCAATCCCATGTCACCGGCAAAGCGCGGGCTTCATAAGGAGCTTCGCACTTCATCTGATATCGCCCGCGCCTTGCCTGCATCACAACAGATCCCAGTCTTTGGATTTCAATAAGGCACGCGCCCGGCGCGGGGGGCAACGTCATCAGCCAATTCCAAAGGTTTTGGCCCCGCGCCCGGCGCGAACATAAACCTGCCCTGTCGGGTTGGGAATGCCCCACTCAGGGGGGGGTGTGTCGGTCAGTCTCTCTCTCTGGGACGGAAGGATGGATTAGCGGGGGGTTGACAGATTTCTGGTTGCGTCCAACGTTTTAAGGCCCCCCGCACCCCCCTTTCAAGCGGATGAGGGGTCGCCGGTCAGAGGGTCAGGCGGTGACGGGAGGAGAGGACAGGAGGCTTTGGCGGGGTGTGCGGGGTGACGGGAGGCGGGTCCCACGGTGGAGAGTCCCAACAGCCCAGAGACCCAACAGCCCAGAGTCCCAACAGCAACCATTCTTCTGATTCCATGAACCCGCATCAATATTGAGTTTTTCGACAAAGGAAAGGTTCGTTTTTGTTGAAGAATGTCATCAAAGAAAAGGTTCGGATGATTCCGCGATCATGCAGAAAATATCTGCCTGTTGAACTTTTCTTCAACAGTGCCATATTTTCCTTAATCCGACGTTTGGTTTCATTGCGACACAGCGTCCATGCAACGGTCTCTCGGGTCTGTTTTCCCCACAATCGGGCACCGGGCAGGTCAAGCTCATGGAACGTCTCTTTGAAATTCTGGGGTGTCACGAAGGTTTGAAAAGGCGGGGTCATCCCTGGCGATGTCGCGCCAGTGACGCTTCAAATCAATGGCTTTCCCCAGAACGGCTATCGCTTTGGGGGCAACCCCCTTCAGCGAATAGGCGCGGGCTAATCCATAATATGCCTCTGAATAGTTCCTTTTGAATTCGATGGCTTTCTGATAGGCGGCGATTGCCTCCTCCAGTTGGTTCTTCTCAACAGAGATATTGCCGACATAATAATAGGATTCCGCCGGTTTGTATTCCCGAAGAATCGTAGACCGAAAGTCATTCATCGCCTCATCATACTTGCCTTCATGATAGTATGCTATCCCTGAAGCAAAGATTGCCCGGCTCTCACTGTTGAAGTCCGGGAAACAACTGGCTAGAGCGCAAAGGGCTATCAGTGAAAGAGAGAGTATGGGATTAAAAACGATTTTCATCAGACGATGCCTTCGCAGATTCAATTGAAAACTGGGGTGCCGTCTGAAGAGCGATCTTAAACCAGAATCCAGACGGCATACTTCGCCTGCCACTTCACTACGGCCTGCCCCTTCGACTTCGCTCAGGGCAAGCTCTGAGCGAAGTCGAAGGGTTCAGTGCAAGCAATGTCATCACTTCGTTTCACTCCGTGCAGAGCCTGCCCCGATCCATCGGGGCTCTGAACGGAGTGAAGGATCTGAGTTTGTCAAAGGGTTCTGCCAAAAAGCGCCATGTTGAAAACTCTCGGAACGGAGTTGATTAAGGCGCTGACCAATTGGTTGCCCCCGGAAATCGGTGCTGTGCAAGGAAGCGATTTCCGCCGCTTTCCCAAACAAACATACACCATTGACATCCCATCGTACACAGCAGCGTACCGTTTTTCGGCCACGTCCGTTGGGCGTAAACTTGAACGGTAGGGGGATAACCGGGTCTGATCTGTTTACCATAATCGGGTTCTAATGTCATCCAATCCCAATAGGCGATTGCCTTTAACTGAGACGCATCGCACGACCCCACGGTGACATCTGTGACATATTTGGGGTCCCCAAACCCCGTATCGAGGTAAGGAGAGGGGAGATTGGTTGCCCATTGGAATGTGCTTTGTCCGCGACGAACGTAGGCATCATAAGTCTTCACATCGTGTTCATATCCCCATTTACAGTATTTTCCACCGAGTTCCTGGCAATAGCCATTAATCCACTGTTGCCAATTATTGATTGCGGTTTGATTGAAGACAAACGTTTGGGAAGAGATGCCATAATCCACTGAAGAGGACCCTGTGTACGGCCACCAGGGGTTCGCTGGCGGAAGGGCAGAAAGCCCTTGAATCCAGATGATGGCAACACAGGAAAAAATAACAACGGCCAGGATGAGACCGAGTGCTTTTCTCATGATAAACTCCTTTCTGAGACCCAGTGAAAGATGGGCAATATCAGAAGCCAATGATGCCCGCGTTTCAAATCCGTGAAGGATTCAACGCCCCGATCTCTCTGACTGAGGGAGAGAGAGATCGGGGTCACGGTTTAATATGCCAGGGATCGCCCACCAGAGCGTCCTCTCGAAGGTCTACAAGCCTCACCAGTGGGTGCTCGGATATTGCCTGTAAAACGGCAAGTCTCTCTTTCATCTTTAAGGCGTAGACTGGAACCCCAGAAATGTCCAATTGGCTTTGGTATTCTTGGAGTTGAGCGATGGAGTCGCGATAAGCTTGCTTGGCATGAAGCCCATCTTCCGTAGTATCATTTTTCCCACTGTCAATGAGCTGCTGTTGCATGCGGATGGTCCTTGCCGTTGCCTGTTTGTGGGTTTCAGTCATATGATTCAAGTATTCCCGAACACTTCGTATGCCTTTTTTTGCGAGGTCGGCAACCGCATCTTTGCCGAAACGAGCACCTCCAGAGTAACTCCCCTGGGTAATGAAGATCTCTTGGATTGAAGAGAGCGTGATATGGTGCTGCTCACATAGCGTTGCGACATCTGCTGCTGGCGTATAGTTTTTCAAGAGGATGAGGCATTCATCAACGCGGTCAGGTGATTCAGCCGCTTTCCCTTTGAGGACTTGTTTCCTTTCGAGGATGTAGTTTTCAACCTCCTCTTGCGTGCGTGGGGGCAGCTTCTGAGCGTTTTTACCGATTTCGACTTCAATCTGTCTCTCATTTTGTGCTTGAACAATGAGATAGCCGGCCACGATCAGAATCACCAGTGAAAAAAACGCCATGAGCCCCAGATATTTTTTGCGTTGCAACAAGCTTGACATCAGACATCCTCCTTCTCGGTACTATTTGAGAACAATGAGTTTCCGCCCGGCAGAGAATCGATCGGCCTGTAAGTGGTAGAAATAGACACCGCTAGCGACACGTTCCCCTGCTTCATTGGTTCCATCCCAATGGGCGGCATGCTCCCGTGTCAGATAAAAACCGGCCTCTCGAAACCCTAAATCAAGGGTGCGCACGAGTAAACCGGAGAGGTGAAAGATTTGAATGGTCACATGGGCAGGTGTTTCGAGTTGATAGGGTATCCACGTTTCCGGGTTGAACGGATTCGGATAATTTTGAAACAATCGGGACTCTTCTGGCTTGGGCTGAGGAATAACCCTCAACCGAACGATCTGGGTCCAAACATCTCCCTGCCCATCACGAATCCATAAGGGGAGGGAAACTTCGGCGTTCACAGGGGCCTGCCCCTCCACAATGAAAGTCAAGGGAAGCATTGCACTCGGATGCCCATTGATAGCATCTTTTGCGGGCACATCGACGGTTTGGTGGGTACTGCTCTCTGGCTGAATCCAGTCAGGGGTCGCCTCTCTTGAAAGTTGGACGTATACCTTCTGTAAAGCGGTGTCGCCCACATTAACCAGCTTGAATGTGAGTGTCACCGTTTCCCCTGGAGTCACCGAGATGGCTTGCGCCATCGCCACGCCCTGCCAACTTGCTAGACCAGAAAAAACAACAAAACCGAAAAACAGAACCTTGCTGAACGGAATTTTTTGAGCCATTGTCAGCCTCCTTTCAGGGATGCGGAGCGACTCCTAGCAAACCCAATCTTAGGATTGAACAATTTCTAATAACCTCACTTGGCTTGTTGGGATTGCCCTGATTATAGCACAATCGCTAAAAAAGAACAACAAAAAAGAGTCGGTGCCTCGGCAACAAAAACGGGATCAGCTGCGCAACATCTCCGCTAACGCCTCCACCAACTGGGGGTCGAACGCCCCTTTTCTCGCCTTCACAGCTTTCAAAGCCACACGCCCATCCTTCTTCCGAGAGAGATACAACGCCCCAGCAAACACCTCCATCAGGGCAAGGAACCGGGATTCAAAAGGAATCTCCTGTCCGCTCATGCCGTCTGGATAGCCCGTCCCATCCCACCGCTCATGGACATGGCGAATGACGTATGCAATGTCACGAAATTCCAGAATCTCTTCCACAACATCCGCCGAGTGTTGACGAAGTGACGCCGGGGTTTCTGCGACCACTGCACCCGATTGCGACGAATCGCGCAGCCGACCAATATCTAGCAGATAGGATGCCCTCACCAGCAGAGAGAGCTGTCCAGAAGGCAAGCCGAGGTGGTTCCCGAACTGCTTTATCCACTTTTCCAAGAAAAAACAATCCGTGGGAGTCTGATTATAAAAACTACTGATTACCCCTACCAATGCCAAATAGGGATGGAGCTGTGAATCAGACAGCGCGAGAGAAAACGCATACAGGAGGCGCTTAAACCTGCGGGGCATGACATAGCCCAGGTAGAACAGGACGCCCGCCATGACCGCGACGATGAGACTGGGGCGAGGGGAATAGCGTTCCGCATGCGGCAACAGGGTCAACGGATAAAGCATGCACACGAAAGAAGCCAGCCCCATGAGTTTCATGCGATGTCGAACGAGCAAGTTCGTTGTTGCTTTCGCCTGGCGATGATACCAGAAACTCACACAGGTCATCACGCCAAAGAAAACCAACAATCGCACTCCATTGGTAACATAGAAGAACACATCCTTCCGCGCCAGGCGGTAAGGGACATTCAGACCGATGAGCATCAGCCAGAAGAAAAGGAACCATGGGCGAAGGGCTTGTGTTTTCGATTCCTTGTCCACTTGCCCTGTCAATTCAAGGGTGAAGGCAACACCGTGGTAAATAGCGAGCAAAATACAGCCATCGTGCGTGGCATCATAGATGAAATGCCATGGCGGGGACAGCCCGCCCTGACGGAAGGCGTACTCACCGACCACTCCCACTACTGTCCCAAAAACGATGCTGATCGACCACAACAAAATATGCCATGCCTCCGCACTCCGCTCCTCACGATACATCTTGATGGCGTGTCGAAGCATCGCTCCCCAGAGCCACAACATTCCCATTTTGAGACTCAGATTCATCCACATAGGCTGATGTGTATGATGTATGGTGTCTTTTTGCCTCTTCCTTGAGCTTTCGCTGCGGCAGGCTCATTCACCTCTTCCCTGAGCTTTCGCTGTGGCAGGCCGATTCCTTAATCCCCCATCAACGCTTGGAATCTTCGAGCAGGTCGAGGATTGGCAGATGGATTGACCGTCAAAACCTGTGTTGGGTGACGGGGCATCAGACGGGCAAACCGTGCGGCGATCTCGTTGGTCTCAATGGGCAGTTCTCTCACCATCAAAGCCATCAGTTGATGTGCCAGTCGTTCCGCCTCCCGTTCAAGAGAATCGGTATAAAAGCTCTTCTCTGAGGCACTCCTCAACGTGGTTTGACGATGCCCCAGCAGGATGTGGGCCAGCTCATGGAGGATGGAGCTCTGAACCAGCAGCGAACTTGCGGATGAACAGTAAATAATCAGGAAAGTTTGATTGGTACGTCGCATCAAAAGTCCAGGGGCTCTTTTTGGCAGCTCGGAATCGGCAATCACCTCAATCGGCGTCTTGAGGAGATGTGAAGCCAGACGGCAAAGGTCAAAGGCATCGAGAGGGGCAGGCATCTGAGACGTAGCACGCATGAAGGAATCGACGACGTTGGACATCAAAGCCCTCCTTTCGGCTGATGCACGGGGCGAATCAACTTCAGAGAGACATTGCGGCAAAGCGCTCAATGACCTTTGCGATGGCTTTTTTATCCTCATCGGAGAGTTGACCGAGGGCTCGCAAGCTAATCGCTATCGTTGGGTCATCAAGGAGCGAAACCAACGACGGGTCTGTTCGCTTTTCACACGGGAGGATTTCCTCCTCAAGCAGAAATGACGGCTTCACGCTAAGCGCGTAGGCAATGCGCTCCAGTTCCGCCATCGAAGGCTGAACCTGCTGGTGAAGAATCTTCCCCAATCGCGCCCTACCGATGCCAGCTAACTTCGCCAATCTGGCTTGGTTGAGATGTGGTTTTTCAGCTAAGAATTTTTCCATCTGCTTCCCGACCTGAATCACAATTCAACCTCCCTTGACAAGGACTGATACCACAGAACTGATTGTCTCAAGACAACAAGTCAACCATTAGAAAAACGTCAAACCCATTTTAATAGACTTTTTTTTGTAGACTAATTTTGGAAAATATGCTATCATCCCAATTGGATGACGACGACGGTAATGACAGTGGCGAGCACCATTGCAACGACATTCTGAAGGAGGGTGTGTCGTTTACGGTACACCCGCGCCCATGCCACCAGTGGCAGAAGCACAACCAGAAACAACAGTTTCATCGAGACTGTCATTGCTAATGCCGCAATACAAGCGGCTAAAACCCCACTGTGGAAGCTAATCTTCCATTTGAGGGTAATTGCCGTAAAAACCGCCCCCATAACAACGTAGGAAATACCCAGCACCAGAAGCACTTTCGGGGCACCAATTGCGTGCAAGAGAAGGGTGCCAACCCATGCACTCCCCAGTGAAAAAAACATGGGGCCGATTCGCTGCTCTTTGAGTGCCAGATGCAATCCTGAGAGTTTCCCCAAGCGAACCAGAATCAGGATGAGTAGCATTGGCAAAGCACTCGCAAACACAATGCTGATGAGTGACCAGAGGATAGCCTCTTGGAGCGTTTTCGCATAAAGACCCACCACCAGCAAGATCGTTGCAATCAGCACCAAAAACGGGTTCAATATCAAAGAAATAATGGCAGCACTTCGGTCTAGCATTCGCCGGGTCGTGTACTCACCCCATATCATTTTTCTTAATTATACCACCTGAACCCCCAATAACTCAACTTGGAATCAACCACAAAGCGAGAGGAGAAAACCATGAAGCTATTTGTTGTGTGTTACCTTTCGACAGTTCTGACCGCTCCCCTCATGGCAACCCCGAGCCGCGAGATGCAAGCGGTAAAAGCGATTCATGAGACATGGGAGCTCGCCTTTGAGGACGCCGACCTCGACGCGATTGAGAAACTTTGGGCACATGACGGCGATGTCTGGCTCGTGACACCACTTGGCACACGGCACAACGGATGGGCATCAGTCAAAGGCGCGTTAAAGAACCTGTTTGAATTGCTCGGTCAAACGACGCTCGACATTTCAGATGTGTTTCTCACCATCGATGGAGACGACGCCTCGATCACAATGCGCTATCATTGGAGTCCCGCGGGAGGCAGAGTCTTTCGTCTGACAGAACGCTATCGAAAAGTGGAGGGATTCTGGAAACTCCAGGTCTCAGACGCTCAAGGCAACCTGTTACCGTTGCGTCCCGAAGACGAAAAGGCGATTAAACTGCTGGCAGACCCAGTCAAGGAAGAGTTGCTCGCCAAAAACATCGGTGCGATTGAGGCCGTGGTCGCAGCGGATTTCACCTACACCGACTTTAACGGCACCCAACATGAAGGCTGGCAAGCCAGCGCCCCACTCATCGCCGCCGATTTAGAAGGGCTTGCAGAGCTCCAGTTAGAATCGATGGCCTTGGTGGGGAACCAAGCATGCGGACGGTATACCCTGACGCCAATCGATGGCACCCACCGCAGCGTTCAATTCAGCTTTACCCATCTGACCGGTTGGAAATTGGCAGCAATCAACCTGAACCCGGACGCCGAATCGCTTGCTGTCGTCCAACCTAACAACACGTACACGACAACCTGGGGACGAATCAAAGCCAATCGGAAATGAGGAGATTGGGAAAATCATTTCCTTCGTTCCCTACAGACCCATTCACCCATTCTGATGAACCCTTTACCGATCATCCCAGATAATCTTTTTTCTGATATCGAGGTCGAAGACTCTCGGAACGGAGAGGCAATTGAGATTCTGTTAGCGCAATGTGAAGCATAAAAATGGAGGGGGCGTTCCGTTTCCGAAAAAAGGACTTTCTCTTTTTGGAGAGATCGAATATAATGGCAATTCCAAACAGATTGTTGTTCAACAACGGGTTAACGAACGAGAAAAAACCCCCAAAGTTTGGCTGCCGAGGAGGTTTTTTCCCGACACTGTTACACCAGTTATAGTGTTTGGTTCGCACAGGAAGGCGTTCCTGCGTTTTTATTATACGTCAAAATGCCTTCTGATGCAACTGAAATCCGCTGGATGGAGTAATTGGTGACTGGTTATTGGTAATTGGTGACTGGTGTGGGGGAGTGATTGGTAACTGGTAATTGGTGATTGGTGAAGAAGTCTTTACTAATCACCAATCACGACTCACCCATCACTGTTCACCCCACACCACTCACCAATCACGACTCACCAATCACGACTCACCCGCGAAGCGAATCAAAAATCTGGACTGGGTGTAACGGTGCCAATCAAGGAGGCTTTTTCAATGGCATCAACAGCATCCGCCCAAAGCAGGATTCTCCGCGTTTCACAACACACGCCGTGTCCCATCTGTGACAAGCCAGATTGGTGCGGCATTTTTGAAGATGGCTCCGCTGCCTTATGTATGCGCGTCGAGTCCGACCGCCCAACCCAAAACGGGGGTTGGCTGCATTTCCTTTCTGACCGCCCCACTCCCATCGATCATCGTCCCATCTTCGCCGCGCCGACGGACCGAGCGCGCGCAGGGGCTGACACCCTCAACACCGTTTACCACGCCCTGATTGGCGAGTTACACCTCAACAGCCAACACACCGAAGCTTTGCTCAATCGCGGGCTTTCAAAAGAGGAAGTGAAATGGCTCAGGTCACAGGGCTACGCCACCCTCCCAGACGGATTGGAGCGGGGCGGCATGGTCAATGAACTGGTCGAACGTTTCGATACCAAGCTGTTGAGCGTGCCGGGCTTTTATTTGACCCGTCACAACCGCATCTGGCTGGCAGGGACATCGGGGCTGCTGATTCCCTGCCGCGATGTGCATTCGGGCATCGTTGGGGCGCAAGTGCGCGTGTCGGAGGGTAAAAGTGGTGGGAAATACCGCTGGATGAGTGCCACCCAAAAGCAACGCCAGCGCGGCGGGGTTTCCAGCGGCACACCGCTCCATGTGTCTCAAGTGCAGCGTGCAGCGTGCAGCGTGCCGTGTGAGGCAAAACACCCCGTCACCCAAAGGATTTGGATCACCGAAGGCATCCTCAAAGCGGACATCGCCGCGCTGAAACTCGGCGAGACTGTCATCGGAATCGCCGGTGTTGGAAGTTGGAAGAAGGAGGAACTCAAGGAAACCCTTTCTCAGCTTGCTCCCACCCAAGTGATGATCGCTTTCGACGCCGATGCCGAGCACAACACCGCCGTCAAAAAGCAACTGAAGCGATTAGCCCACACTGTGACAGGCATGGGATACAAAGTGTCCATCGCCAGATGGGACCTTCGTTTGGGCAAAGGCATCGATGAACTCCTCGTCGCTGGACACACCCCAACCCTTGAACCCTTCCGTCCAGCCGTTGCCGTTGAGACACTCAAAACGTCCCCCAAGCATGACGGAAAAAAACGGGTGCGAAAAACGACCCCCCCACCGGAGAATCCCACAGCAGCAGAAGAAACCGCGAAAGGAAACACGAAAGAGGCGTTCCATCTGGATGACTTGAGATGTCAACTCCATGACCGAATCGAGGGCTTTGCCCTGCTCGGCCAGGGAGCGCTCCTCATCAAAGCCACCCAGGGACTGGGAAAAACCGTCACCGCCATCGATGTCATCGACACCCTCTGGCACAACGGACTCCTCCGACCCATCTATGCCGCACCCCGCCATGAGCTGATAAAGGAGAATATCAGAGACGGCTGGCTAATCATCCGTCCGCGCAAGCCGCGCGACGAAGGGGCCTGTGCCCATTCACCAGAGCAAGCATATGAGGCGCTCCAGTCCCTCATTGCAGACAAAGCCAGCAGGGGAGAACTCGTCCGATTCGAGGAAATCGACACCCTGTGTCATCACTGGCGAACCGCAGACCTTCTGGGTGGGAAACGCTGGAATGTCCCAAAGCACCTCTGCGCGGGCGATTGCGAAATCGGCACCGGCCTCATCGGGATGGCGGGCTGTCCGTACTTTGGGCAGTATCGGTCTCCACGACCCCTGGCAACCGTCCACGAGACGCTGTTTATCCCTCAATTCTGTTACGACATCTTTGACAATCCGCGGCTGCCTCCTCCCGTTGTCGGGTGGAGCAGGACACCGCGTCAGGTGGTGATTCTTGATGAGCCAAACCCGTCCAAATTCAAAGAGACCGTGAACATTTCCACCAGCGAGCTCTCCAAAGCGATTGTCCAGACGTGCGACGACGGGACCAGGCAGCTCCTTGAACTTCTGAGGCAGACCGCAGAAACGGTCGCCCGCAGAACCCCAAAACGCAGGCTGCTCGGACGAGACGCCATGGCAGAAATCGTCGCCCACGCCGGTGGAGAGGAGGCGTTCGCCACGTTGTTGAGCAAAGCCACAGCCGAATCCCCCCCTAAGCCTTTCCTGGTGCGGGTGGCGATTGACACCCTCCTTGAGGAACGCCCCCAGTCGTGGAAAGTCCTCATCCGCAACGAGGTCTACTACCTCCCCAAATCTCGTTGTGAGAAGGGGGATTCCCAGACGATGCACGTCGCGAAGGACTACGCGCAAAAAGAAGGACTGCCGATTCTGTCGGATGTCGAACTGGACGAAACTCACCTCCCGCTCAACTTTCAGACCGACCTGATCGATGTGCTTCACCGAGAATTCGAGCAATTTCAGACGGGGGAGCCCTATAACTCCGCCCTGGTGCTCACCCCCTTTGCCATCGAACCGACCGTCCGTTTGAACCTTCGCAGAGAGATCATGATTCCCTCCCATATCCCCATCCTTCTGCTCGACGGACAAGGAGATGCTCAACTGCTCTCCCAGCTCCTGCGCCGTCCCGTTGCGACATGGGAATCGCCAGCGCTCGCCCAGACAGAGATTATCCAGGTCGTGGACGGCGGATATGGGAAATCCACGCTCTGGAACGGCTTAAAGAAAACCCCCACCCCCTCCTTCTTTAGGCTCTGGGAGAAGATTGCCAAGCCTGTCGTCGAATCCGAACCACAAGACACCCTGATTGTCACCTGGAAGTGCGTCGCCGATGTGTTGCGGAAGATGCAGGAAGCGGGAGAGATTCCCGACACGCTCGCCATTGAACACTACGGGAACACCGAAGGGGTAAACACCTACGAACATCGGAGGAACAACATCCTCATCGGCACGCCGCAATGCGCCCCGGACGACATTGAGGAACTCGCGCACGCCCTGTTCATCTCGGATGAAACACCCATCTCAACGGAACAGACCGCGGTGTGGAAGCCGTATCGGTATGTCGATTGCGACGGCAACGGCTATGAGGCGTTGGTGTCGGTGTATCAAGACCCGCGCATAGAACTGTTAGCAAAGAACCATCGAGAGGACGAACTGATTCAAGCCACCCACCGCGTGCGTCCCTTGCTCCACCCGGGCAAGCGCATCTTCCTGTTGACGCGCCTGCCTCTGGACGCCCTGCCTCCCACCCACCTGACCACAGTGGACGAGTTGGGGGAAGCCCTCGGCGGATTGCCCCCGATGGATTCCCTCACGAAAGCCTCCGCCTATCAGGTCTTTTTAGACCGCCTCGCCGAAGATGGGTTCGTGTGCGCTTACTCCTTCAAATCCGCACTGCAACACACGTTTTGCACCTCCACTGGAAAGAATGTTTCTAGTGGCGATGAAAAACGTCACTCCCCATGCGACTTTCCGAGCGATTCGACCCTGTGGCGTTGGATTCGTGAGTTTGCGACAGCGGAAGGGTTAGAACGCCAGCGGGTTGTCCATGAGCGGCGGGGACGCGCCGAAGGTGGCGGTGCGAGTTGGACGTACCTGTACCACCGCCCCGGTGAGCCGGTGGATGAAGCGATGCTTCATGAACGGGAGGCGGAGGCACTTGAGATAAAGCCGGAGGACGCGATCACGATTGAGCCTGCGCCGTTGGTTGGTGATGAGGACGAAAGAGATGCGCCGGAGTGGGGCGAAGCGCCCCCGGCAACTCCCGAAGATTACCCCCAGAGGGAGTAGGGGAGTCGTATAATACCACAAACGTGGCTCAAAATCAACCATAGAAAGGAGTTTACCGCATTCCTCCCCCGATAAATCAGGGGGTCTCCTGCGGTTTTGCTATGATTGTCCCATTCGGAAGATACAAGGGGAAGCCAATTGAGGAAATGCTGGCTGACAAGGAGTACGTCAAGCGACAGATCGAGTCGGATTCCGTTCGGAGACTCTACCCAGAAGTTGTTGCCGTCCTTCGCACACCGATGGGGTTGATGGGCGCTGCTGTTGTTGAACCGGAATCCGTTGACGAGGCTAACCCTTTCCCATCACCCCCGCCAACGCCAAAAACGGCACTGTCGTCAGAAAAAAGACCCACCCAACTCCCATCTCTACACCAGATGCGCGCTGTTTACCACTGGCTGACAGGGGTTGATATGGAGAGTCGTAAAAGGTGTCGAATCGCCCCACCAGGCAAGTGCCGATTCCTGATGGAGTGGCTTTCCCCGGAACAACGCGAGGCATTCGAGAGGCATAACAGTCTGGGGTGGCGAGATTGGCAGGCCGTCTACGCCGAGCTGGTTCAACAAAAAAGCCAATGACATCGGGAAAAACAGGAGGCCACTGATGACCCTTGCGGAAATCCAACAGGCACAAACCCGAAATGACCTGATTCGGCTTCTAGTCCAGTCTCGGGTTCGCCACTGGCGACGCTATCGGGACGCGGTGATTGTGGAGATTGCTGAAAGGACACCCTCACAAAACGGTTTTTATCGGCAGGTGGCACAGGAAGCGGAAGCGATTTTGGGCATAGCGATCTCCCCAAAAACCTGCTACAACGTGTGTAATACCCTTTCGGATTGACAATCAAGCCTCACAAAGGGGGGGACCGCCCCTCCGCTGTAGTTTACCCCTTCCTTCGTTACACTCAGGACTACACTCAGGGCAGGCTTCCCGATCTTTGATCGGGACGAAGGGCTGTCCTTCATTTCCTTTCTCGGTCATGCTTGAGATTCAGACAGAATGGATGCTGTTGGCGAATTCATTTGACGGTTCGTTTTTTGTGATACGACAGGTCCCGCTTTGCGAGGATTCCGCAGAGCGGAACTTTTGGGATTTCGCCAACAGCATCAGAATGGGTCTAATCTTCCAAAATTGCCCCGTTTTTGGAACACTCTTTGACAATCCTTCTGGCGCAACGTATTATATTAACCAATCAAAAAAGGGGATGAAATGTCAGGTCTGATGCGGCTGGCTGAATTCCTCAGTCTTCAGCCCTCACAACGAATTTGGAAGAGTAACGAATTAAGAAAGAAACAGTCTCTTTTCTGGATTCGTTCCTTCCTAAATTCGGTGTACTCCTACATCCCTCAACCCATTCACCTTCTTCGTTCATTCTGATGACCCCTTTCCCGATCATTCCAAGACTCTCTGAACAGGAAAAGCTGTTCGCCAATATCGCTAAAAGGCAACCGACGCTGGTTTTAGGCGACGTCGGCATCGGGAAAACCGTGCTCTTAAAACAGGTCGCAGGGCAACTGGACAAAGCCATCTATCTCGATACCATCTCCCCCATCAAATCGGCGTTGCTCGAGCTTCTTCAAGCCCTGCACCAAAAGGGAGACCTCCACATCGAAGGCATCCAGACCGAATACCTGCCGTGGGAGGAACTCTTCAAAAAGCTTTCTCGACAAACGGTCAAAACCCTGTTGGGGCTCGTCCAGACCCAAATCACCGGCCTGGACTATGTCCTCTTCCTCGATGGGTTAGAGACTGCCACGCCCACCATGGCGCGGCACATCTATGCGTTGATGGAAAACGCAACGGTCATCGGTGCAGCGACTCACAAAAGGCCGGGCTTAAAGAAATTGTGGTGGCGGTTTGAAACCCTTGAGATACCGCCCCTGACGCCTCATGAAAGTCGGCAGTTGTTATGGACGCTTCTGGACCGAAACACCCTAAAAGATGGAGCTCTGTTTGAACGGACCGTCTTTAACCAGGCGAATGGCAATCCACTGGTCATTGCACACCTGGCGGAGATGGCGAAAAAAGACGCCTCCCTCACCCCGGCACAGATCCGGGCGTTACGGCATGAGGCGGGGCTGAAATTCCTCGACATCACCCCGCTGTTTTTTCTGGTTGGCATGGTTGCCATTGCCGCTCGCTTTTTCGCCTTGGGCACCAACTCCATCGACCTGTACCTTTTGGCAGGGGTCGCCGGCGGCGTCTTTATGGGACTGCGTTATTTCGTGTACAAAAGTATGAGAGGAGGGGAGTGAAGGAGTGGGCGAGTGAGCGAGTAGGCGAGTGGGCGTGTGGGCGTGTGGGCGTGGGCGTGAGGGAGCATGGGGAATTGATATACCCGCTTCCTCGCTCCCTCACACACTCGCTCCCCCACTCGTCTACTCGCCTGCTCGCCTACACGCCTACACGTTCCATGATTCTCGGTCACGACATCAAAACCCAACAGTCCGTCGGAGTTTCTCTTGACAAGTCCCGTGTGATCTTCGTTACGGGCAAGCGCGGCAGTGGAAAGTCGTATACGCTCGGCGTCATTGCGGAAGAACTCTATCTCACAGGTGGAACACTCTCGGAACGGAGCAGTCAAGTCGAAGCAGAGACCCGACCGTTGATTCTGCTGGTGGATCCGTTGGGAATCTTCTTCACCTTCTGCTGCCCTAATCCCGAATGGAGTCCCTTCGTTACACTCAGGGCAGGCTCTGAGATTGCGAAGGAACAGAGCCAGACGGGACAGCAGCCAACACGTGAAGGGGCCACCACCAGCCACAATGGGCAATCGGCAATCGGGTTGCCCGTGCGGTTGCTGGTGCCAGGAGACCCCGCTCAACGATACGGTGAGGATGTCGTCGAGCGGATGGAAACCCTCGGTGTTTGTTTTCAATCGTTGCGCTTAAATCCCAGCGGACTCTCCCCTTCCGAATGGTGTGATCTGTTTGGACTTTCCATCAACGAACCGCTGGGGATTGCGCTCTTTCGGGCGGTGCAACACTTAGCCTCCGCTTTTTTCAGCGTGCCAACACTCATCGAACGGGTGTGGGAAGACCCCCGCAGTGCGGATAAAACCAAAGAGGCACTGGTCAACCGACTGGAGATGGCACACGGGTGGGACATCTTCTCTGATGCCGAGACCGATTTTTTTGAGACCCTGGACACCGAGAGTCTCAATGTCCTCGATTTAAGCGTGCTGGCCCCAGGGGCCTACGGGTTGGCGAATCTCATTGTCAGCGTCATCTGCCGGGCACTGTTCCAACAACGGGT
>Ga0209515_10000327_pt1 | contig 89526 bp, 112 predicted proteins | sample Subgroupgradi54m_FD_187454 | JGI IMG/M metagenome (GOLD analysis project Ga0209515, IMG submission 187454) | Subsurface groundwater microbial communities from S. Glens Falls, New York, USA - GMW60B uncontaminated upgradient, 5.4 m (SPAdes)... ...
ATTACTATTTAGCAATATAAATGTAAGTGATCAAATAATAATCACTGATAATGTAGATCCAGAAGATATATTAAATGTAGTTGTGAATGATCAATTCACTATTACAGAGAGTGTCTCTGTATTACTATTCAGTAATATTAATGTAAGTGATCAGCTATCTATTACAGAGAGTGTTAATGTAGCTCTCACACATAATGTGGTTGTAAACGATCAGTTCACCATTACAGAAAGTGTCTCTGTATTACTATTTAGCAATATAAATGTAAGTGATCAAATAATAATCACTGATAATGTAGATCCAGAAAATATATTAAATGTAGTTGTGAATGATCAATTCACTATTACAGAGAGTGTCTCTGTATTACTATTCAGTAATATTAATGTAAGTGATCAGCTATCTATTACAGAGAATGTTAATGTAGCTCTCACACATAATGTTGTTGTGAATGACCAACTCACCATTACAGAGAGTGTTAATGTAGCTCTTACACATAATGTAGTTGTAAATGATCAACTCACTATTACAGAGAGTGTATCTGTATTACTATTTAGCAATATAAATGTAAGTGATCAAATAATAATCACTGATAATGTAGATCCAGAAGATATATTAAATGTAGTTGTGAATGATCAATTCACTATTACAGAGAGTGTAACTGTTCTATTGTTCAGTAATATTAATGTAAGTGATCAATTATCAATAACAGAGAGTGTTAATGTAGCTCTCACACATAATGTTGTTGTGAATGACCAACTCACTATTACAGAGAGTGTTAATGTAGCTCTTACACATAATGTAGTTGTAAATGATCAACTCACTATTACAGAGAGTGTATCTGTATTACTATTTAGCAATATAAATGTAAGTGATCAAATAACAATAACAGATAGTGTTGATCCTGAAGATGTACTTAATGTAGTTGTGAATGATCAATTCACTATTACAGAAAGTGTCTCTGTTCTATTGTTCAGTAATATTAATGTAAGTGATCAATTATCAATAACAGAGAATGTAAATGTAGCTCTCACACATAATGTGATTGTAAACGATCAGTTCACAATTACAGAGAGTGTCTCTGTTCTATTGTTTAGTAATATTAATGTAAGTGATCAAATAACAATAACTGATAATGTAGATCCAGAAAATATATTAAATGTAGTTGTGAATGATCAGTTCATCATTACAGAAAGTGTTGCTGTCACTCTCATACATAATGTTGTTGTAAATGATCAATTAACTATTACAGAAAGTGTCTCTGTCACTCTTATACATAATGTTGTTGTGAATGATCAGCTATCTATAACAGAAAGTGTTAGTGTCATTCTCATACATAATGTTGTTGTGAATGATCAGCTATCTATAACAGAGAATGTAAATGTAACTCTCACACATAATGTAGTTGTGAATGATCAGCTATCTATAACAGAAAGTGTCACTCTTACAATCTCTAATCTAAGTATTAATGTTAATGATCAGCTCACAATTACAGAAAGTGTAAATGTAGCTCTCACACATAATGTAGTTGTGAATGATCAGCTATCTATAACAGAAAGTGTCTCTCTGACAATCTCTAATATAAGCATTAATGTAAGTGATCAAATAACAATAACTGATAATGTAGATCCTGAAGATGTATTAAATATAGCTGTGAATGATCAATTCACTATTACAGAAAATATATCAATTTTAGCTACATCATTTATAAATCTCAGTGAAAGTGTTAGTATAACTGAGAACGTTATAATGAGTATTGATAACTATTTGAACGTAAATGATCAGATAACCATATCAGATAGTGTAGATCCTGAAGATATCCTTAATATAAATGTAAATGACGTAGATACAATAACCGAAAGTTCTTCTATAACATTATTCGGAGTAATAAATATAAATGATACATTTACAATAACTGAAGCAATTACCAATATTTATCTGGCAATATACTCTCAATCCGCTGGACCTTTTGGAGGTAATTCTTCTGGAAAAATCATGGGTTCATAATAAAAAATAACAATATGACAACATTAAAGGCAGACAATAGAGAACTACTCACTAATGCTAAATATGCGTTTTTAGTAGATAATTATTCATCTGCTTCAACATCAGTTGTGGTGACGAATGCATCTGATTTTTCTGCTGATAAATTTGTACTTTTAGGTAATTTTGGATCTGAGAATAGTGAAATAAGACGTGTTTTATCTACAAATAACACAACACAGACAATTACATTTACTGCAGCAACAACATTCGCTCATAATGAAAGTACAAAGATATCTATTATTCCTTATAATCAGATAATATTTTATCGTACAACAACGACAACATTCAGTGCCTCTGCTCCATTGACTGGATTTAATAGTATTCAAGCAAACAGTTGGTTCACTACATTTGATGATGATACAAATAGTACTGGTTATGGTTGGTTTAAATTATATAATTCTGTATCAACATTAATGTCTGCCGCATCAAATCCAATACCATATACTGGATTTGCAAGGGATACTATAAAACAATTGTTTGATGGAGTATTAAGTCTCTTAAATAACAAAGAATTAAAGATAGTTACTACAGATGACCTGTATATATGGTCAAATGAGGGATATGAGATGCTCAGGAATAGCCTGAATATGGTTAATCAAGAATATGGGGCTCAGATAAGTCAGCCAATCTCAGTGGTATCTGGAACAAGTGAATATCTATTGGCTACAGACTTTGGGAATCTTATAAATATTACAGATCAACAAGATCTTGAAATACCATTTATATCACTTAATAAAACATTACAGTATGACGGTAATGTAACGAAATATTATATTAGAGGTAAATATGTAGGATTTGTTCCGGCACCAACTGCCTCTACTACATATACATATAATTACGTTAATAGAGCACCTGTTTTAGATTCATATGAGGATGTTATAGATCTACCGAATGGAGGGTTTTATTGTCTTAAAGATTTTGTAATGTACAGGGCATGTCTTAAGACTAATAATCCTAATGCGGCTAATTATTATAAGATATTCGGTGAGGGTACTAACAATATGAAGATATTTGCTATTAAGAGAGATGCTAATAAAGATAGTTGGAGTATTATATCTTCGGCTAATATATAACATATGTATATAAAAAGAATAAATTATATAAATAAAAAGTCAGGTAGATTAAGAGTAATTGAAGACTTGGGATCTAAAATTTTCGGTATAACAAGTAAAAGAAAAAGAAAGATATTAAAATGTATATGTAGTTGTGGGAATATAGTTATAGTTTATGCAGAGAATATTAGTAAAAAAAATCATACGACATCTTGCGGATGTCTAATAAAAGAAAAATTAAAAAAAGGATTAAGATATTCACACGGCCTTAGTCATTCGAGATTTTGTAAAATTTGGAGGGGTATTAAACAAAGATGTAATAATAAAAATAATATTAGTTATGTCAGATATGGAAATATTGGAATAAGGTGTTTATGGAAGTCTTTTAAGAATTTTAAAAATGATATGTATGAATCTTATATTAAACATTGTATAGAATATGGAGAAAAAAATACTCAAATAGATAGAATAAATGGATTAAATCATTATTATAAAGAAAATTGTAGATGGGTTACCATTAAAGAACAAAATAATAATAGAAATTGTGTTAAGATTATAGAATATAATGGTAAGAGATTAAATATAAATGAATGGGAAAAATATTTAAATTTTAAATCTGGAACATTACACAATAGAATATTTAAATATAGATGGAATGTTAATACTGCCTTTAATATCCCTGTATATGGTAAAAAATAGTAAAATATCTAGAATTAATATAGATTATTTTGATGGCGTGAACGGTGCTGTTGCTTCTAATATAGCGAAAAAGACTGAATTGATGCATGCTGAGAATGTACGATCTAGAACGATAGGTACAATAGAGAAAAGAGAGGGAGAAACTGCGTTTGGAAGTGGTATAACACCTATAAAGAATTATGGTGTATTTAGTTTTGCTATACCATCATCAACCGGAAGGGGGTTATATAGGATATCAAAGGTAGGAAGTACAACATCAATATATTACCTAAATTCTTCTAATGTTTGGACTGCGTTAACTAGTGGAGGAACAAATCTTGTAGTTGGTGTAGATATTTTCATGAATTATTTAATAAACGTAGAAGATTTTGTTCCAATAGTAGAAGATGTGATTCCTAATAATCATAATTTTGATATAAATATATTTGATAGGGTTTTTATAAAAGAAGGATATAATAGTGGTGCGTTAGATACTTATATTTTAGACGCATTTGATTATACAATAGCAGAAGAATGTTTCTTCTTGGTAAACTATAATAATGCCAGTAGATATATAACGTCTAATGGTACTACTGTTGTTACATCATCTAACTCAACCGGTCATTTATTTAATTGTCCTAAGGCAAATGTAATAAATTATTATAAAGGAAAACTATACGTTGCAGATTTTACATATACGAATATTCGTTATAGAACAAGCGTTTTAAGATCATCACCACCGTTAGGTATAGTTGCTTTGGTGAGCGCAGATCTTGCAGCTCCTGCAGATACGACAATATCTATAACAGATAATAAGTACATTTATACTGATGCGAGCAATAGAAATCTAGAGGTATATAGGGGACCAAATAAAGTCGCAACTATAACTGTTTCTTCAGTGCAAGAAAGTACTATAATCCTAACTGGGGGAGCGACATATGAAGTTGGTTTTACTACGATATTAGCTTCAGATGAATTATGGGCTAATGGAACATTTTCCGGTGCAAAACAATTTAGATGGGTTAATAATCCATCTGCAAGCGGTATAAATGCGAAAGATTACGATATGTTCAGAATAGGTGGACCAGGGAATGAAGAGATAAAAATGATGGTAAATATAGGGAATGTAATGCTAATAGCAAGTAACAGTGGTTTATCTGTATGGAATGATGTTGTACTTCAGAATATAGAAACTGATTATGGTTGTATATCTAGGAAGGGTTATGTTAAGAATAGTGGTTCATTATATTTCATACATTACACAGGAATTTTTAAAACAACGGGTGCTGAAATGCCACAAAAAATATCTGACAAAGTTCAGAAATATTTTGATGGATCAACTAAAAGTGGTCTTGAAAACTCTGTAGCTGGAAAGAAAGGTAAGAGTGTATTTTTTACATTAGGAACTGTAACTCTTTATAATCCAGATGGATCTACAGATAAAACGTTGAGTAATGTAATGGTTGAACATAACATATTACAGGATAACTGGTACATACATACAGGAATAAGTGCTGTAGATATGACTACATGGGTAGAGGAAACAAATGTTGATAGATGCATGTTGGCAGGAGGATCACTTGATATGTCTGTATTAGAGTTTTTATCTGGTAATACTGATAATAGTAGAGAGATACCGATGAGGGCTGATACATCAAATTTAATGCTTGGAACAACATTTGAAAGATCATCAAAGCCATTAGAAATAGTAATAGAAACAGAACGCGGAAGTGGACTTAAGACTTTTATATCTACAGATATGGGACAATGGTATGAGATAGATGGTGAGTCAGCAAAGGGATGTACATTATTAAAGGTAGTAGGAATTGATGGTGCTGTTGGAAATCCTCCTAGATGTAGAAATATAAGACTATCATTACGAGAAAATTCGAAAAGAGTATGTAAGGTAAGTAAGATGGCAATAAACTACTTAATTTCGAATGAAGAGGATGCAATACAAACTGATTATGAGTAAAATATGCCTGATTTAGATTATACAACAATTGATAGACCATACAGTAGTTCACTAAATAGAACTTCTGAAACACCTGTGCCACTTTCTGGTACGGTAAATCCATCTGACTATAATCAAAATCAGGGTGAAAATACGGTAGAGACGGGAAAGACACTTAATGATATAATTATAAGTACATGGATAAAGTCACGTAATTATTTACCGAGAAAACAGGGATTTATTATAGATGGTCGTACAGGAAACATTGAGGCGATGAACGGTTTCTTCTCTGGAAGTATTGAGGCATCATCCATAGACATAGGCGGTTCAGACGCAACGTCATTCCATGTAGATGTTGATGGTAACATGTGGCTTGGAGCTGGTACGTTTGCAGCGGCAATAGCTAAGATAAGTAATGCAGGAGTCGGTACATTTTCAAATATAACTATCACTGGCGGTTCTGTTGCTACTTCTACATTATCTGGTCTTGTAGCCCTATCTAACATTAATATAGCCGCCCAAGGATGGACACAGACATCTGCATTCTCTTCTACTGATTTAGATACTGTTTCATGGGGAGTAGGTACATTTACAACTGCAGGAGGCACTTCATACGCTATAGGAGCAGGCAATACAGGGAATATGGCGGCACGGACGTATATATATTTAGATATAGCCGTTTCAATAATCGCATATCAAGTAACAACGACTGCGACTACAGCAGTAGGTTCTGGTAAGGTATTAGTCGCTACGGCTATAAACGGAGCAACAGAGGCTGAATTTGAGGTATTTGGAGGTATAGGAGGATTAAAGATACTTGCTACTAATGCAATAGTAGCAAACTCGATTACAGCGGCATTAATGAATGTCTCACAACTCTCGGCTATAAGTGCTAATATAGGGACTATAACTGCAGGAAGTATCACTGTTGTAACTGGAGGAAATACCGTAGCTTTGACTCCAGGAAGCGCAACAGCAATAGCTGCTGGTCCTACAGGAAGTCCTACTTTCACAGTTACACAATCTGGGGTTGTAACTATGTCTGGCGCGATAATAACTGGTTCAAATGTTGGAAATCTTCAAATATTCACAGCGAATGGAATATGGACAAAACCAGCCGGAGCTTCATTAGTTGTAGTTGTAGTCATCGCAGGAGGAGGTGGTGGTGGAGGAGGACAGAACGCAGGTTCTTTCGGAGGTGGTACTGGCGGTGGAGGCGGTGCTGTTATACAAAAAGTTTTTAAGGCTTCAGATTTATCTGCGACTGTAGCAATAACGATAGGAGCAGGTGGAGCGGCAGGAGCTGTCGGTGGAGATGCCTCTGGAGGTGCAACATCTTCATTCGGTTCTTATATATCTGCATATGGTGGTAATGGTGGAATAAGAGGACAAGGTGGAACATATTCAGGCGGCGGAGGAGGAGGATGGGCAGGTGCTGGTCAATTAGGTCAGGTTGGTGCAAGTTCACTTGGAGGTTCAACTGCAATAACTGCTGGATCGAATGGATTAAGTGGGCAAGGAGCAGGAAGTGCTGTTACTTCAGATGGAAAATCAGCAGAATGGGGTGGGGGATCTGGAGGTGGACAAGGGACACCTGGTCCAGCCGGAGGAAGTTCACTTTTTGGAGCACCTGGTGGAGGTAGTGGAGCAACAACTCCTGGTCCTGGCGGTGCTGGTGGAAACATTCAATCATACTCTGCAGGAGGTGGTGGTGCTGGTGGTGCTGGAGGAGTAGGAGGATCTGGGAATGGAGGTGCTGGGACGGCAGGAACAAATGGAGATATTGGAACAGGCGGCGGCGGTGGCGGAAGTGGTGGAACATCTGGTACTGGTGGTGCTGGTGGTGCTGGTGGAGTTCCAGGTGCAGGCGGCGGAGGCGGTGGGGGGGGTAATTTAGGTGCCGTTGGTGCTGATGGTGCTCGGGGAGAGATTAGAATATATTCTGTTTAAAAATGTCTACACAATCTAACGCGATATAAATAATAACAATATGCCATACGCATTAACATCATCAGACCAAGAAAGAAGGGCAGGAGACCTAAACCGCTTTCTTAGAGAAAAAGGAGGTACTGGTAACTATCCTGGTGGAACAAGATTAAGTGGTAATTTTATTGACGTTCCTTCTGAATTGACAGACACTCCTTATGTTATTGCTGATGGTGTATTTATGCCAAAACAAACATATCAAAACCTGATGCAACAACAACAGCCAGGGTATACTGGAGCAAGAGACATAACCCCCCAAGAACTTGCGAGTAGAAATGCATTGGCACAAGCTGATTATAGTAAAGTAACTGCAGCTGGAATGCCACAACAAAATATTCCTACATGGGTTCAAAACTTATCTGCAGAAGATTTGAAAAATCCAGCTGTTCAAATTTCACTACAGAGTCAGGGTATTGATATCAATCAGTTAAAAAATAAAACATCTTCTACGACAACTCCAACTGTAAAAACTTCTTCACCTACTCCAACTACTCCCAGTAAACCAACATCTTTTACAAAGACACAGTCTGATTCTTTTAATAAAACGCCTAATCTTGATAAAGATCAAATAGCAAAAACATTTTCAGATTACGGATATCAGGCATCTGAGAGTGAATTGAAATGGTGGGCTTCTCAACCTAATTCTGAGTTTACAAAATTATCTTCTAATTTGGACGCAAGAAGAAAAAAAAATACTGAATCAATTGTAAATTCTCAAAAAAGTAAATTAGAGGCACAGACAAAGAAGAATGAAAATATTGCAACTCAAAATAATTCAGTACAAGGATCTACTAGTACTGGAGCTACAGATACACAACGTTCTTCACCTCAAGGTTCTTCACCTCAAGATATATCTAATAATAATAAATCTACAAGTGGAATTCTTGAATCAACGTTAGGTGGAGGATCTAAATTATATCCATTAGGTGATTATTCTTTGGTTAAATTTGATAATGATTCTACTGTATTTGTTGTTGATTTAAAAAACAAAGAACTCAGACCATTTCTTTCATGGAATGCTTTTTTAACATCGTATAATGATCCTGAAGCAGCAAAAAAAGCAATAACAACACTTCCATCATCTGAACATACAATGCCAGGTGGTGCATTAAGTGATTTTCATACATTAGATGCAAAATATGGTTATTCAGATTATGCAAAAACAACTGATCCAGAATTTAGAGTTAATAATATAAATAAACATTACGGACAGCAAGAAGCACCGCAAGGTGATGTTATTAAAAATGGTATAAAAATAAGTAATGCATTAGAGAGATTAAAGAATGATCCACAATCTGGTCTTGATTCTGCATTTATAACAAGAATTACACAGGATCCAAAGAATAAAGATTTATTGGCATTTTATGTAAATGCGGCAATTCATGGTGGATATACATTAACTGATATTTATAAAGATTTAATAAAAAGACAAGCTCAAGAAAAAGGTGATACACAATATGATAATTCTCGGTTCATAGATGATGCAAAAGACAAAACACAATATTCTTCTACACCAGAAGGTAAAGCTGCAGGTAGTGATATAAGAATTTCGTTACCAAAATCTGTGATGTCTGATAATAAGGATCTTTGGGATACACCAGTTAATAATCTTCCTGCAGATGCTTTTAAGGCAACCCCCGGTTTTAAACCAAGAACTGATGAGCAATTAAAGGCAGATGCAGATAAAACACTCACAGATCTTGCTTATTTTAAAACAGCACAATTAAACGCTCAAACAGAATCAGAGAAAATAGTTGCTGATCGTGATTATAATAATTTTGTAAAAGATGTTGAACGTAAAATCGGAATAAGATTGAGTGATAATGCACAACAGGCTTGGGGACAATTGCAAGATATTCTAAATAAATCATCTGAATCAGGACTGGTTGGTAGTGGAATTGAAAGTGAACAGATAGATGATTATCTAAAAGCGGTTAGGTTGAACGATCAGCGCAATAGAGATGTAAAGAAGACAACAGAAGAAGAAGCACAATCAAAATACTATCAGAATTATGCCTCACCTGATCAAATAAAAAAATTAGATGCAGAAGATGCGTCTAAAGGTTTAAATCCTAATGACTATAGAAGTGTTAAGTGGGGAATAAAACCAAGTCAAGATTTGGTTAATAGTATGAGTGTTGCAACATTAAAATCTAAATATCCTAATCTATCTGATGAACAGATAAATAATTACAGAAATAAGATATTAGATGAGAATGGAAATCTTAGAAGTATTATATATGCTAAAAAATATGAGGGATTAGATGCGATAAATAAAGAGTCTACAGATGCAAGAGTTGCTGCAGAAAAAAAGAAAGATATTTTAGCAGAGAAAGAGAAGGTTGCACGAGATCAAGCTGATCTTAATCAAAGAACAGTTGAGAATCAATTTTCAGGATATTATCAACCACCTTCTCCTGTAAAACAACAGGCTCCTATTACGCCACAGCCGCAACAACAGGCTCCTATAAAACCTGTTGATACAACACCACAACCAACCATAAGGAAATCAGATAGTGCTCCTGCTGGATGGGGTATTAATGCTACAGGAAACTTTGAAAAATTTCCTACAGAGCAGATTAAAACTCCAGATATAACACCAAACAAAAGCATTATTCCACAATGGGCAAAAGATCTTTCTAAATCTGATCTACAAAATGATGCCGTAAAAATATCATTGCAGGGTCAGAATATTGATATAAGTAAACTTCCATCTTTTGGACAAGGAGGTGCTGGAAAAGGTAAAAGAAAGAAAAAGAATAATCCAAAAGTTTCATTTCCAAATCTTGTAAAATCATCTTATTAAAATCATATGCCTTTAACAGAAGAATTACGTGGTCAACAATTTGGTGCCAATCAAGATGAGAATGCTAATTTTCAAAATATTGCATCCGCTCTTTCTATACCACTAAGAATAAGAAATCAAATACAGCCACAGGGTTCTAATATTCAAAAACGCTCACCGAAAACGTACGGTAATATAGAACAGTTCATATCTGATATGGGAACAATTACAACACCTTTTATGGGGTCAACCCGTTCTGAAGCGGAGCATCCAGGAATAGATATAGCTAATAAAATAGGAACAGCGATTAAAGCATTTGCTCCTGGAGTAGTAAAGGAGGTTGTAACGGGAAAGAAACAAGGAGACAAAGCATATGGTAATTATGTTGTCGTAGAAGATCCATATGGAGCGAAACATAGATACAGTCATTTATCACAATCATATGTACGCGTTGGAGATAGAATAAATGCAGGTGATGATATAGCCTCAATGGGTGCTACTGGAAATACATATTCTACTACAGGAGGGACTGGAAGTCATCTTGATTATCGTATACGTGATGCTGCCGGAATATATTTAAATCCATATAGTTATCTTGCGAAATTTTTAAATTCATAAAATATGTTAGAACATAGAAATAAGATAGATGCATTTAATTCCATAATGAGCCATCCTAAACTTTCTAAAATAATAGGTGCTGCTTTTGATGCTCCTATTGGAAGTACGAAAAGAAAACAGGCTTTATCTATCATTAATTCTATAGATAAAATATATGATAGAAAGTTTCGTGAAGATGGACAAGGTGGTCCAACAACGGTAACACCAAAATGGGGTCAAAGTGCTCCTACAAAAACTAATTATCTTCCTTATACACCACAGACAAATACTCCATATAGTAAATTAACAGTGTTACCTCCTGCTCCTCCAATGATTAATATTGATCAAAGTGGTTCGGTTGTTAGAACTCCTGGAATGGATCTATATGAACAAGGACAAAAAAATTTACAAAATCCTCAACAGAATATACAAAATGGTAGTTTATCTACTACTGGTAGTACCTCTTATACTGGTGCTCCATTATTAAATTTAAATAAACCAATACAACAAAAAAGCGATTTTGAAATACAGGCAGAACTTTTAGGTAAACAAAATAAATCTATTGAAAATAGACCCCGTGAACCATTTCCTCCTCTCAATAAATCATATGATAGTTCTCAGTTTGCAAAAAATGTAACAAATATAAATCAATCAAAACAACAGGTAGTACAAAAGCCGGTTACACAAAAATACGGTATTACGACGGAAGAAATAAAAGGCATATCTATACAACAAGAAGGAGCAAATGAATTATATAATGGACTTATCTCTGCCGGTATTGATTCTAAAACGGCTGTAAATGTAGTGAAACAAAATTATAATGGATTATCTCCGACAACACATGAAGAAACAGAACAAAAAACTACAACTCCAATAAATGATATAGAAAAGATTGCAATGGAATCCCCCGGTGAAGAAGTATTCAAATCAAATATTCGCTCATTACCAATAGAAGAATTAAGGAAAATGTTTCCAGGTACATCAGATGAATATCTACCTATAGGCGCAAGTCTAAGCAGGCAACTAGATGCTCTTTCAGAGACACTTAAAAAAGAAAAAGGATTAAAATATTGGGAAGAAAAAAGTATAGAACAAGCAAAATTAGGAAAAACAATTATTCCAGATACACAGAAATATATACGTGAACGAGATGAATATATATCTGGCATAGATAAGATGATCAATGATACAGAACATAAACTCATAGATACATTTAATCCAGACGATATCAAACATCTTAATGATTATGTTGATTATCTAAATACTCTTAAAGGTAGACAAAATCAAAGTTACACTGCATTTTTAAACGCAAATATTGAAGCGTATAATAGAGAATCAGATCGTATAAATTATGAATATACAAAGGCAAGAGATGACTATAATGAAACATTCCAAAGAAAATCCACTATTAAAACTGAAGATTATAATAATTGGTCTAAGAAACTTGATGAGAAATGGAAACAGATACATGATGCTAATGATAAAGAGAAAATATTAGACTGGGAAATAAAACTTGATAATTATAATAAATCACAATTGAATACTATTAAATCAATTATTGATTTAAATAATAATAATAGTAATTTTATATCGGAACAGAAAGATTATAGTGATAGATTTGTGGATAAAGATAGTATACTTCATCCTAGTGTAAATATACCTTATGAGGTTGATCTTCTTATTGATAACGGAAAAAAACAAGCAGGTATTATAGATCAAATAGGCCGTGGTCTTAGTGTAACAATGGATAAACATAAATCTAATATTCCGCAATTATATAAAGAACTTAAACTAAGAAGTAATCAATTGTTTAATCTTAGCGGAAGCAAGAAACTTCAGAACGCAAAAGGTGTTTCTCAACAGCTTACATCTGGAATGTATGATGTAGCAGATCCCTATATAAAGAATTATCTTAGTGAAAATAAAGATAAGTTTATAGAGGCATTAAAAGATATAACACCTGGATCATTTGGAAGAGGACAAATGGATAAAGAATCTTGGATAAAGAAATATAAAGACTCAATAGACAGTTCTCTATTAGGTGATATTTATGATAACTATCAAACAGCGAAAGTTATTGATTTTGGAGATGATCCAGAAAACGCAAGAGGAGTCTTTACAGGAGATGACGGTAATGGACATATTATTAAAACAATAGATAACAGTAACATAGAAAATGTTATAAATAATGTTGTTTATGTTATAAAATATTATAACTTAAAAAGACTCGGTTATGATCCTTCTCTAATAAAATAATATGCCAACACTATATCCTGAGAACACACAATATTCTCCACAAGAATCTACAGCATCTATTGGAAAAGCTCTTTCAAGCGGTTCTAATTTGTATAAAAAACAATTGCCTCAAGGTCTAAGTACAAAAAGAGAAATACCGAGTCAGATAGGTACAAATTCAGAATATATACGTCAATTGATAGCTCAATTACAACAAAAACTTATAGCGAGACAGAGTGGACAGACGCAACAGGCAATGACACCAGAAGAAATAGCTTCTGGTTCTTCTAGTTTAGGTTCTAAGGTTCATGAACAACAGAACGTAGATTACCCGCTGAACGAACCGTTTGTTCAACCAAAAGATAGAAAGTCTACACCTATTCCTAAACAAGACACCGCTGGTCAAGAATATCAGACATGGAAAGCAGATGAACAGGGTAGATGGGTAATTCCAACAGAAACTGCAAGAATATCAACAATTCCTAAATTTCTAGGTGGCGGACAATATATATCAGATCCATCACAACCTGGGAAATTAATAAAATCAGAAAGAAGTGCCTTAACAGATCCAAATAAATTTGCCGCTCTTCCTCCGAATGAACAGGCTAATATAGCACAGATGAAGTTAATGATGACTGGTGGAAATAAGAATATACAGATAGATCATATAACACCGCTCTGGGCTGGTGGAGTTGATACATTAGAAAATTTACAACCTATAAGACATGATCAACATACAATAAAAACAAAGATTCAAGCTGTTCCGTTTACTTTATTAACTAATGGAATTATAAGTAAAGATCAAGCTAAAATAATGGCTCAAGGGTGGCAAGATATAGCAAAGAATTATAATGTAGACAGTGTTCCTAATCCATTTTTAAAGAGTGATCCAAAGACTGGAGAAATGTCTGGAGAACTTGATTTGAATGTTGCTAAAAAGTTTGCTGATGAGTGGAGCAAACCGAAAGAACAAAGTTTCATGGATTATCTAAAAGGTATTCCTGAATCTAGAAAAGTAATAGGAAAATCTATAGCAGAACAGGCGGATAAGTTGCCTCCATTTTGGGCTAATATGCAAAAAGGATTTGTACAAGAGGCATCAATGGGTGTTATTCCAACGATGGAAAAACCACCAGAGACTTTTGCTGGAACATTAGGATATGGTTTAGGTTCTGGTCTTGGTTTTATGATTCCATTTTCTGCAGCAACGAAGATTGTAAAAGGTATAGGAGTGGCAACCGGTTTATTTAAAGGTGCTACAGGTGTTGTTAAAGGTGCAGAGAAATTAGCAGAAGTAAAAAAATTAATAGGTGGTGGAAGTGTAATAGAAAGACCAGGCTATAGGGTAATGTCTCAACCATATAAAGGTACAGGAAAAATACTTATAGAAAGAAAAGATAAGATTGGTGAGACATTGGCAAAGAATATGGTGAAAAATGCTGTAGGCATGGCAGCATATGGTCAATTAAGAACAACAATGCCAACAATGTTTGGTGATCCAGATCCAGGTCTAGCTGAACGTACAAAACAGTTTATTTTTGATACTGCTTATGGAGGTGGTCTTGGTTTCTTTTCAAAAAGTTTACCTCAGACCTTTGGACTTGGTGCTGCAGTATGGTCTGCAAGTATGGCAGAACAATATCTTGCAGAAGGAGAACCTGATGCTTCAGAAGCAATTGCAAATGCTTTGACGATGATGATGTTACATAAAATTCCAACAGAGATTGCAAAAGCAAAAACAAAGTGGTATCTACCTTCAGGAGAACATGGATTTGTAGGAACAGGACAATCTGAAAGAAGTCTTACAGAAATGCAAAAGTCAATTAAGTCACTGGCTGATGACCAAAATAAGCTTTCAGATATACTTGTTACAGAAATGAGAAGTAAAATATTATCAAACAAACCGGGTGAACATAACCCGTATTTAACATATGCAAAAAAAGGAGAAGCTTTTCCTTTAGAAATGAGAGATCCTATAAAATTAAAAGAAGATAGTGATAGGATGAAACAGCTTATTGCCGAAGAAGGCAAGAATGAGATGTTAAGCCCAAGTGAGATGAAACTTCATAGTGACATGATAGATATGTCTGAACGCCAGCTTATTAAAGGTGGTGAAAGTGAAATTGTAAAACAAAAAATGAATAAAGATGATATTGTTACGTTATTTAAGAAAACAAAGGATAGATATCAAACATATAATTATAGAGATCCAGATATAATAGGAAAGACAATCGATAGGGTTCCTGATAATATTAAGAATGAAACATTTTTTCCTTCTTTTGATGCAAAGATTGAATATAATCCAAAAACTGACATGAGAGTATGGATTAGTGGATCTCCTAAAGAAAAGGAAAACATGGATTCATATATTAGTGGTTTGGATAGTAAAGATATAAACAATGGAATAGCATCTCATCAAGTAATTATAGTATCTGTACCTGAAGTAGAAAGATTTCAAAGAATGAAAAATAATAGTATAACAAAAGAAGAAATAGCGAATAAAAAACATCTTCCAGATGAAAACCCTTGGTATAATGAACAAGTTTATGGTGTGGTAAAAATGAAAAAAGATGGAAAAGATATCATACAATATATTCCTCTTGGATGGATAGGGAAACCAAGTAGAATGGAAGGGGTAGAAAATAGTGTTAATGAACAGATGAGAAAAAATAATTTTCCTGAATATGATCTTAATCATAATGCAAATACATTAGGAGAGTTAAAAGGTAAATTGGGTATAAAAATATCAACAGGGCGTATAAACAGTTATAAGTCTGGAGCAGAAACAGAAAGTAAAAGACCGTATGTAGAATTAGTAATAAAAGAAGAAGATTCTATAAGAGGCAAAGACTGGAAACAGTATTATGAAGAACCAACAGGTGTTTCCAAAGCAAAACAGGGTGTACATTCTACTGTTCCAGAGGGACAGGTTATTTCTGATGCAAACAATATACCTAATAAAGAAAACGCAACAAGATTGGTGAATGCTGTTGCTGAAAAAACATATGTTGATCCTGTTGTAGCATTAAGAGAATCCGGTCTTCCTGTAACTCCTGAAAGATTGGCGGTAGAAAGAACATATGAAATATTTGGAGAGGTGTTAAAAAAAGAAAATAGTGCTCAAGCAATAAAAGAAAAAATAAACGCAGTGCATGGAGATATTATAGATGATGCTCAAGCTCAAAATTTATTTGATAATAGAAAAATAATTACAACAGTAGAAATAGGAGATATTCTATCAAAAGGAGTACAAGATGGAAAAGCAAATCAATATACAGTAATGATAAATGCTGAATTTGATAAATTTTTTGGACCTAGTGGTGACTTTCAGAGTAATCCTGTCAGCTCACTTTTTAGAGGTATTCCGGTTGTTGGAGTTGGAAAAAAAGAATTTAAGCCTAAGGAAATTTTAACAGAGGATAAAGGTATTATTGAACCTGATATTAAAGAGCCTCAGTTAGAGACTAAAAAACAAGGTGCTGATGTTACAAAATTAGAACGTTCTTATGGTTATGAACTTACACCTAAAGATAAAGAAAAACAAAAGATTATAAAAACAAAGGGTAAGGAAGCTATTGAGAATAAGAAGAGAAGTGAAGATGATATATATAAACAGGTGTACTCTATTGGAAAAGATGAGATAAGTAAGATAGAAGAGAATCCAGGTAAAGATAGAAGATTGTATCTAAGAAGAATATCAAGTACTCTTCATAATATTGATATTTCTTTTAATAGGAAGTCTTTTCCAAATATAATGGATAAGGAATATTTAGCCATAAAGAAGAATGCAATAGATGATCTGAATGCTAAAGTATTAGATGGTGTTGAAACAAAATTTCCAATAAAAGAAGAAATAAGATTTAAGAGTGGAGGAAAAGCATCAACAGATCAAGATGTTCTAAATAAAGAAATTGATAAAATACGTTCAGAAAATGAAAGACTTCTTGGCGTTTTCAAAGAAAAAGTAAAGGGAGAAGAACAGCCAAAGCTAACAGATGAAGACATAAAAGGTCTTTCAAAAGAAGAGGTTGATGCACTGATGAATTATCGTATTCTCGGTAAAGAAGAACATAATATTAGAGAAGAGAATCTTTCTCCTAAAGAAAGGGTTAAAAATCTCAAAGATTATTACGAAATGAGGAATTTTCTTAAAGGAATGAAAAAGAATGAGAATAAAATTGACGCAAAAAAAAGAGCCGATGAACTTTATATGGTAGCATCTAAACCAGCTGTTGAAAGAATGGAAGATGTAATTAAAACATATCCAAAAAACTCACCACAATATGGATTTAATAAGGCATTAATGGAAGATCTTAAACATATATTTGGATGGAAATGGAAAGGAACTCTAGATTCATATTTTGGAATGTCTACAGTAAAAGGGAAAAATCTATATTCTGATTATAATCTTTATAAGGTATTAAATAAACAGGGACATTTTATATCTCAACCAAAAGACGTACTTAAAAGATTTAGTGAGATAGGAAAACCATATGATCAACTTACAGATAAGGATAAAGAATATATATATGGAAAGAGAGCTGCTGAAGCATCTAAGAAATCTGAAGAGAGATCATCTGAACAGAAGAGTTCTGAGGGAAAACATAAACCTAATGAAGAAGATATAAAGATAAAGGATGCTCTTGAACAAGGATTTCGCATTCAAGGAGAAGAACAAGGGGCACAGCTTAATGCTACAGATTTGACTAAATTTGATGAAATGTCTTTTGGAAGACTAGGCGGTGAGATTGGATTATCATATACAGCAATAGAGGCTGCTAGAGATGCTAGAAATCTTGCTATAAAAATTATGACTATTCATAATAAAAACACAGAATGGTCTAATGAAAAGTATAAACAAAACAAACCATTGGCTAAATATGATAAAAATGGAAAAACTTTTAACAAGATAGAAGAAGGTATAAAGATGGAATCAGAAAAGGCTGGAAAATATATTGCTGTTCAGAATAAAGAATCAAAACCTACACAAAATGAACAAGATGCAGCAAAGAGAAAAAGAATATTGGAAAACATCTCTGGTGCAGTTGGGAAGATGGGTGAGAAAAAGTAATAAAAAGAGCCCCACTTAAGGGGCTTCTTTTAATTCTCTATATTTTTACTTCCACATTTCTCACACTTATACTCCATGAACCTTCTTTTATCTTCTACTGGAGAGAAGCATAATTGAACTTCAAATCTACACTTTGTACATATGTATTTAGGAAATGTATGTTTATCTACACGTTTATGTTCTTCTGCACACTCTTCACTGCAGAATTTGTGATGTTTCTTATTATGTAAAAATTCAGTTTCGCAATTTACACACTTTATATTCATATATGTTATAGACTTTAGCATATATTATTTTTTTATAGGTTACGTATTTCCCATATGAGAATATTCATTTAAAACTCCCTTTTGTAATGACTTACACGCATTAAGAAATTGTTCAATGTTTTGTATATGTGCCTTTGCCATATTATATTCCATTGATTCATCCGTTGCATCAGTAAAGATTTTTGCTTTAGATGAACTAATAGCTTTACCATTCTCGTCAGTTCTACTTTCAATATCACGTGCGACCATTGCCAATGCTCTATCAGCAAGTACCATTGCCATATTATACTGTGCAAAGTAGCTTGCCATCTTTACAATCAACTCGCCAACCTCCTCCGCCGATACCTGACCACGGTGGTAGGTCTTGAGAAAGTCATTATAGTCCTCTAGGTATTGATGTTTTGTGTCATTCATACAATATATTGTCTTACTGATTTAAATTTAGATTCTAAAGCATTTCTTATTTTTCTTACATCTCGTGTTCTAAAGATATGAACATCCTTTAATCTTCTTTCTGTCTGTTCTGACCGTTCATATGTCTCTTCCTGTTGTCCCTCTTTGAACCAATATCTTTTACCCGCTTTTAGATTTTCCATCGTACCATTTTCCAGTGTTCTATCTCTAATATTCTTTCGGGCTTTGTCAGATAGAATTCCTCTCTTTACATCATAACCAAATTCCTGTTTATATTGTCTTGCGGTCATCTTATGAACGTAACGTACATGACCAGCTATCTTATGGTAGCGTAGAAGGCATATCTGACACTGGATCTTTTCTTCATCTGGTAGTATTGCTATCTTTGCCCGTGCCCTTCTTTGCCATTCTGTACTGTATGGTTGATTCTTTTTATTAAAGAATTTCTCCCTGCATTTCTTTGAGCAATATGAACGCATGCGCTTGCCTTCTATTTTGGCGGTGCACACCTTACACGTTTTTCTGATCTCTATTTTATAGAGTCCTTTTGTCATATATTATTTTTGCTTCTTAACTGACACATAAATCATTTGAGTTCGTATTACCTGATCTTTCTTTTTTGGCCATGTCTTAAGGGGTGGCCACGTTGCACAGTTGGTAGGATATATAATCATCTTTATATCTTCAGCTTTAAATCCAACTACAATGAGACACTTTGAAAGAAAATCTTTATTAAAAGGTATTTTATGATATTCCCCATCATGATGTTGGTTCCCATAAATAACTTCCATTAGATCGTGATATTTCTCAAAATCAAATGGTTTATCAGCTATATATCCACTCCACAAACGTGCAAGCTCATCAAAGTCTGTAGTAAAGAGAACAAGCTCACCACCTGGTTTCAGAACACGATACATTTCACTAAATACTTTACCTATATCAATGTGTGATATGTGCTCTATGGCATCTACAGACTCTATATAATCAGCATAGTTATCTTTAAATGGTAATGCTCTCATATCACCCTTAACAAAGATTGCATTTTCTCCTATTTCTGAATCAACGTATTCACCCGTTTTTTTTCTTGTCTTTTTCTCATCAATGAAATTGTCTACATTAATAAAATTCTTTACAAAACCTATGCCACATCCTAAATTCAGAGAAATTTTTTTCATATAATTCTACTTATACCATTTTCTTTTATTACCTCAATACTATCGTCGAACGTGTCTTTAACTTGTTGAATATGACTAATGCAAATTATTTGTTTAAACCTATCTTTTAGTTGGTTCAATACATCAATAAATGATTCTGTAGATTCTTCGTCAAGCGCCTGGATCGCCTCGTCTAACACTCTAAAACTACACTTCTGTAATGATGCCAGTGCCTCTGATATAGCTACCGTTATCTTAACACGCTCCCCACCAGAGAATGCGTCGAAATCATGCTCCTCACCAATGTCGTTATTAATATTAATAAATAAACCTTCTACCATACTCTCTCCATCAGCACTCTGCCTCTGTGTATCAAGACGTATACGAAAATCAGACAGTTGACTGAGGATCTCATTAATCTTTGTCTCAAGAAGCGGTACGATATGATCTATTACCAATGTCTTTATACCTTTAGAACTGAATGCTTCTTTTACTATTTCAAGAAGATCTATTTTGTTTAAGATATCAGAAAGCTTTTCTTTTAATAGTATAAGTTCCTTTTCAGTATCTTCAACAATTTTCTTTGCATATCTTGCGAGTGTGAGTTCCTGTGTGACAGTCATAAGTGATGACTGTTTTCCTATCAGTAGATTATTAGTTGTCTGTTCAACCTTAACCCAGTCAACGTTATTCTCTGCAAGAGCTTTTTTCAAAATTAATATCTCAATATTTCTATCTGTTAGATTATTTTTTATTTCTTTTATTTTTTCTTTTATTTCTTCTATCTCTTTTATAAAATCTTTTACTTTTTCTTCAGCGTAAGAGTTCTGTATACTATCCCTTTCCCAATGTTCAAGGATTTTTATTTCTTCTCTGAGAATCTGCGCTCCATTATCTATGACTCTCTGTAATCCAAGGGCATTCAGTCTTGCAATATACGCTTCTGTTGCTGCAATCTGAAATGTAAATTTCTCTTGCTTATCTTTTATCTGATCTTCAATATATGATATCTGACCCTTCGATCGTTCTTGAAGTTTCGGACAATTACTTTTTAAATATTCACAGTAATTATCCTTACTTGTCATTATAGAAATAAGCTGTTTATTCAATGATGTTATATCTACCTCATAATCATATTCTGATGGCTTCTGTGCAATGAGATAACGTATTTTGTCATTATGCTCTATATCTTCCTTCTCCTTCTTTTCTACTATAAGAAGTTTTTCTTTTGAATCCTTGAGTTTTTTCAGACCTTCTTGTATTGCATTTACATCAACCTTCTTAAGAAATTCTATGCTTGATTCTTTTATTTTGATATTAGAAAAATATGATTCTTCTTGTCTCTTTAAATTAGATAATGTTGATTCTAATATTACAATATCTCTCTGTGTTTCTTTTTGTTTCTCACTGTTAGCTCTTGCATTTTCTAATTGAAGGTTCAATGTCTTAATGGAATCTTTTATATCTGTTTCTTTTTTCTCAAGATCCTCAATGGTGTTCAATGGATTTATATTAAAATCTATTATTCTTTTTTTCTCATTGGTTAATGTTTCAATCCTAACACGTTCTTCTGTTGCCAATTTCAGTTCTTCTTTTGCTCTATTGTAATACATTTCATAGTCTTCAATATTGGCAATCTCAAGAAGAAGATCTTTGCGTTTTGAGGCTGTCTGTTTTACAAACGTATCAACATTATCTTGAAGATACAGAATAGAGTTCGTGAAGAGAGTATATGACGATTTTATGAGTGTTTTCTCAATCCAGTCTTGTTTTTCCTTTAAACCCTCTACCTTGATAACTTCTTCACTTAAATCATCGTTGAGGAGCACCATATTCAGGGTCTGTTTGCCTTTTTCAGAGGTCTTTCTCTCTATTTTGTAGCAAAGGTCATCTTCCTTCAATGTGAGCTCTACAGAGGCGTTTTTGGCTCCTTTTCTAATGATATTCCGGTTATCCACTCTCCCCTTACCATAAAGAGCGAAAAGTATTGCCTCACATATCGTCGATTTTCCCGTTCCAGACCGCCCCCCTATAAGTAGCTTTTCATCTTCTCTAAAAGACAACTCACTACTTTCATGAGAAAGGAAATTTTCAATTTTAAGATTTTTTAGAGTTATCATAATTATTCATAATCGCATTATTGATACTTTCTACCATATGCTTAAAGCATGATGGACAACACAATAGACTATAGTTATTCCTGAACGGTCGTTTACTTGCCTTATAACAATGTGATGTATCAGTTGTACATATTTTTATTCTTCCATAATTTTTTTCAATTTCAGCACCACACATCTTACAAAAGACACGATCATCTTCAATTTTAAACCGTTCCAGAATATTAATTTTTGATTTCATATTATTTTCTAATATTATCTATAATCCCATCAACATCAGCCGGACCGAAAATGGTTTCTTCATTTCTGACCCATTTTATTGATTCTTCTGTTTCTTCAAAGCTCATATTAAGATCAGCAATTTTTTTCAATACAAGTTCTTTCGCTTCCTTAATGTCGTTTTGCGTCAATATCCCACTTACCATAGTAGGAATGGTCTGAAGTTCAATAAAGAAATCCTTAGTACAATGTGGACATATATATGGAATAATAGATTTTATTATATTATCATTTTCCATATTGTTTATTTTTTAGATTTCTTTGATTTTTTATTATCATTGATAATTTCAGTTTGTGTGTTTCTAAACATGATCTGTTTATTGACATCCTTTAAAATTCCACCACTAATATCTTTCATGTTTCCAGAAAGAAGAAGAAATAGTGCTCCTAGTATAATTTGAATCTGTTCTTTTGTGACTTGTTCTATTTTTTGTGATTTCATATTATTTATTCTTATTTAATAAAGCTATTACCTCTTTCTGTGGGACTGTAAGTTTCATTTCTTTTTTCATTGCCTCTGCTATACGACTGAGTACATAGGCATCACATAAATTATTATCTGTTAACGTGACTCCATATTTTTTATATACGCTCATCATTACATTATCCTTTGGACTATTTCCTTTACCTGTTGCAAAACGTTTCAAACTTGTCGGTACAACAATCACGAACGGTATATTGTAATCATAAAGAAGTTTTCTCACCAAGTAATTAAGTCCAGATAATTGAACCAGTGATGTTGTATTTCTCGCCATGAACGCCAGTCCTTCAATTGCAACAAGAGTTATTTCATCCTCACTGATAACTTCCTCAATCTTTTCTAGAATCTGTATGAGTCTCTTAAGCTCGTTAAGGTGTGTTTTATTTACATCAGGTTTTGTTTTTATTAATAGTTTTGTGTGTATCTTGCCGTCTTCAAGGACTACACACCCTGTCGCAACCAATGATAGATCGAGCCCAACTGTTTTCATAAACTTCTTTTATAATCTTCTATGGCATTATCCACAATCCTATCAACCTTTGGAATAATCTTAACAAAACCAGACGCATCAAATGCCTTGAGCATTGTATATACCATATTAATATATACGAACTGTGCCTCTCTCATCTCGTCTTCCGTCTGTTCTTTTCCCTTATGAAGAGTAAATCTTAATGCCTCTCCAAATTGGAGTAATGCATCAAAAAAACTCTCATCATTGTTCATTATGCTATCTATATCTTTTGCTACTTCATCTCTGAGCTCTTTAGGGCTTTTGGATTTTTCTTTCAATCTTCTAAATACATCTGTTGTCATATATTCTTTATAAGATTAAAACCTTCCGTAAGTTTCTTTATATCGACCTTTTTTTCTTTTGAATATGCAATCAGTAGATTTTCTATACTGAAATCAAGTAATTCATATTCTTTATTCTTCTTTCTTTCTGTATTATATTGTTCACTTATAATACATGCATCAAACCTTTTACCTGTTTTCTTAATATCTGCTATATCTATTTTTTTATCGGTCAGAATAATCTTTACTATAGTTCCTTTTCCGTCTATCGTTTCAAGATATTCTTTTGTAGGATTCTCTATTTTCATTATTTTTCTACCAGGGAGTTTAATGCATTCATATACGAGCGTTTCTTCGTTTATTTTCCAGATACATTTACCATCTTCTCCAACCTCATTATTAAAGATGCTCCCCGTTACGATTGTACGATCATAAGCATCTGGTTTATGGATATGACCACCTACCACTAACCTGAACCTTTTTTCGAGTTCTTCTTTCGGTAAGACGATTTCATCAAAGATGTTTGTTGAGATGCCAGATTGGACAAGAGTATCTGATATCGCATGGTGGCAGAATAACATCTCTCCTTCAGGCATTTGTTCCAATACCTTCCTAAGTCCTTCGTCTGTATCTTTTGCATCCAGTTCTGTTTTCGTAAAGTACGGGCAAAATACCATCTTACCAATTTTTTTAATCTCTCTGATAATGACATGTAGATTTGGTCGTTTAATTTCTTCAAGAAAGTCTATGGCGCTTTTACCGTTGCCTCTTTTTTCATGATTTCCACCAAGGATATAGAGTTCTTTATCTTTAAACCTCTCAATAAACTCTACGAAAGCCCTTATAACCTCTGATGTATTGTTCCGTGCATTTAGTTGGTCACCAAGCATGACAACCTTCTCACAATCTTTTACCTCACTTACAATGAAGTCTAGTATTTCTTTCTTCTCTCCTTCACGTCCATCTTCTATATATGATGAATATCCGAGAGATTCTCTAAAGTGCAGATCACCGATGCATAATATTTTACCCATATTATTTTATCCTTTCAGAATTTTTTATTATATCTGAAACGTAGCAATCCCCAAGTTCTCCTTGAGGAACTATTGGTGTTTCTACAAGACAGAACCATCTTGCATTTTGAGCATAATCGTTGGATTGCCACTTCTTTAAAACCTTCCACACCCAACCAATAGACTCATTTTCCCATATCTCATATGGATCATCTTTTGGTCTCATTTTTCCACAAAGATTTTTCATATTATTTTATCTAATTCTCCTAATGACCCATCCAGATTCATCCTTAAGTGTTCGTGAAGAAAATAGTTTTTTATTACCATGATTTGTATACCACCCATTAATACATGACGGAGGTGGAGATTTTCGTGTCCAATCTTCTTTTTCAATAAGAAGAGTCTGTCCAATATCCATTTTATCTAGCTCGTCTTTCACTAAATTTCTTCCGATTTGTTTTAGATTTCCAATGGTTTTTAGACTTAAACATTGCAGTTCTTCTTGTGATATAATCTTCATATATTTATATATTATTTTAATCTAGTTATAATCCATCCACTGTCATCTACAAGAGTTCTCTGAGAGAATACCTTTCCTGTTTTATTTTTAACATACCAACTATTAATCATACATGATGGAGATGACTTAATATCCCATTCAGTACTTCCAATAAATAATATTTGTCCTACTTCAATCTTATCTAATTCATCTCTCAATAAGTTTGTTTTCTTTAATGAACGTGGATTAACCTTAAGTTCAAATTTAAGAAGTTCTTCTTGTGATATAATCTTCATATGTTTATATATTATTTAGATGAGTGCAGTTATAATTGCATCTAAATTTGAAACGATAAATGCAAGTTTTGTCTCTTCCATCACCTTGTTTTTAATATCATTAGCATCTGTGAGATTAAATTTTGTACCTGCAATTTCAATGATCTTTTTAATTTTGTCTTCTTCTGTAATAAATGGAACGTCACCAAATAAAGGATCAACATTCTGTGAAATATTATTCTTATGTGAGCCAGATCCTTCGTCAGCAGATGGTTGACTTGAGAAGACTTGATTCTGTTGTAGTTGTACTGGCATCTCTGTTTGTACGTTAGAATATGACTCTAACCACTCTTTATTTACAATCTTAGGATCTGACCATACAGAAAGTAGTTTAAATGGATTCCCCCTGTCTCCTGGAATATCTTTTACGTATTTTACACCAATAATTTGCCCTAATCTCACATGCTTCATCTGGTCATGAAATGGAGTATTAGTGTCCTTAATACCAACAAGTACGATGTTTCCAAACTCATCCATAAGCTCATAGACTGTTTGTTTGTTATTATAGCTATCAATAGCTGCTTTTTTACCTACATACGTACCTTGTGTGCCATCTCCAATGTTCTTAAATGATGCCCATCCTGCTTTCATTTCTCGTCCTTGTTCAAAAATATTCATATTTTTTTTAATTTAATAATATTTAATTTACTTTCTAAATCGACCTTTTTAATCATCTTGAATATAGTATAGCATACTTTTTAATACTTGTCAAGTGTTAATAACTATTTATTTATAAGATACCCAAAATGACTGTAAAAGATTGTTTTTCAGCTTTAGCCCATCATCATTCATAATATTTTCTAAATCTATATCATCTTTATCTCTAATAATCTTATATACTGACTCCATTTGATTACCAAATTCATCAATTGCAGTAAAGAACAAAACCTCATCTTTATCTTTTTTCACTTCATCTTTATTAATTAAGGTCATATATGCTTCTGATATTGATATTGCCGCATTAATCGATATCTTTTCTTTTATAAGGTTTTTAGCCAATAATGAAAGTACATCGCTTCTTTCATTAAAGTTATTACAATCTCCTAATTGCGCAACAACTATCTTGTTATTATTTGAAATCAAAAGAACATGACATTCTACATCTTTTTTATTTTTTATATCTTCACATGTAGACTTAACTACAGCATCATATATATCTGTTATTTTTTTATTAGGTTTATTTCTTATTTTTTCTTTCTTTTGATTCTTTTCCTTTAATTTCGTTTCTGATTTTTTCATATATATCATTATTATTTTTTAGAAATATCTTTGCATTGTCTTTTCCAATTCCTAATTTTGTATCTCCATATAAATAACTATGACCGGTTTTTGTTATTATCCTAAGTTTCTCACCATAGTCTATAACATCTGTATAAAGATCTATTCCTGATCCATAATAAAGATTCAATGTAGTTTTTTTCCATGGATAACCAACCTTATTCTTTACCACTGTTATACGTAATTCATTTCCTATCTGTTCTTTATCTTTTCCTTCTATTTTATCCCCCTTCTTGACTTCAAGTCTTACAGAAGCATAAAATTTTAATGCCTTACCTCCCGGTGTTACTTCTTTCTGACCATAGAATACACCTATTTTTTCTCTTAATTGATTAATAAATATGACAATAGTATTACTCTTTGAAACAGATCCTGTGAGTATTCTTAATGCCTGACCCATAAGACGAGCCTGGAGAGCCATTGTACTTTTTAACATTTCATCTCCCTCAAGTTCTGCTTTAGGAACCATTGCGGCAACAGAATCAACGACTATAATATCTACCCCTTGACTTGCTACAAGCTTGCTAACCACGTCTATAGCTTCCTCAAGCGTATCTGGTTGAGATACAATAAGCTTTGTTACATCTAAACCTATTCTCTTTGAGTATTCTTGATCAAAAGCGTGTTCTGCATCTATAAGGGCTGCCCTACCACCCTGTCTCTGAACTTCTGCCATAAGATATGTTGCTATTGTACTTTTACCCCCTGACTCAGGCCCGAAGAGCTCAATTATCCTCCCTCTCGGCATTCCACCACAATCAAAAACATCATCTAAAGAAAAACATCCAGTAGAGATTGCTTCAACTTCAAATCGTACATCTTCATTCATCTGTAATACAGCAGCCTTACCGTATTTTTTTTGAAGTTGTAATATAGCATCTTCAACTGCATGTTCTTTTTCTTCTGCTTCTGATTTTTCCTTTTCCTTCATATTATTATATTATCTATTATTTAAAAAACCCTTATTATACTTTTTTCACTGGTTTTGTATAGCGACATACTCTCCAATGAAAAAAGTTTAATAAAGGTTATTTACGGTATATCGCTACTGTACAGTATAGCACATTTTTAGCGTTTTGTCAAGTGCATTTATAAGAAAAGGAAGGGTATTTATAATATCCTTATTGGTAATTCATTTACCACATGCATATATTATTTCTTTATATACTTATCATATAAACGCATAGCTATATCATCAAGAAGATTACCGTCGATAAACTTAAATCCATCATTACGTATCTTAAAAAATAAATCCCATATCTCAATCTTAAATCCCTGCATGAAATTAGCACACATTGCAGCATCTCTTAAATCTTTTTTTGGAATCTTAGGATTTTTTTCATTACATTTTTTTCCTATTCTTTCAGGACATTTTATATGCGTACATGCCTTCATATTATTCTGAACTCTTAATATATTTTATAATGTCTATTACCATATTATATGGTGTACTCACATCGTAAACCTATTGTCAACCTTTTACTATCAAATAAATTATAATACTCCACACAAGAATGATGATAAGTAAAACTGAGAAGTTAAAAGCATTGATGTAGCACATATATTAGAACTTAGAGGGGGAAGGCAGTTGCAATCCCCCGTATTCTATTCAGGAGTTACCTTTTGAAAGTGTTGCCGTAATTGTACGACTACAAATTCTACAATAAGATTGATCTTTAATGATCTTACCTCCTGTAATATCCTTACCTCCGCAATTTGCACAGACCTCAACTCTCATAGCACTCCTTTCTGCTTCAAGAAGCATGGTATGCAGACTGGTTCGTTCATCTTCCGAGTGTCGAGCCAAGCGAACTGGAACTCGTTACCCTTAAATGGACATTTACTGCATTTCATTTTTTTCATAGTACTCCTTTCAGAAGTATCCTCGCTCCTATAGCGATGCAGAGAATGACAATGGATGCTGTGAACAGAATTGAATCTCTCGTCTCGTTGCTCATAGCTGTTTGTCAGAGGCTTCATCCGGGGATATATGTTTCCTGTGTTCGTGAATCTGTGGATGCCATGTCTTTGTGTGTAGGAGAAGATAGTCATCTGCTTTCTTGCTTATTTTTTCACAGCAAGACAAACATATAGCTACGGCTCCTATACTGATGCAGTTATTTTGCATCGAATTACAAATAGTGCAGTAGTGCATTTCTACCTCCATACCCAGTCAGCACTCACTCTGAGAAGACTTGTGCCTCCTTTCTTTCCGAAGCTGATAAACTTGTGATTCCATGATACAACCCAGAAGCCCTCCGTGATGCCTGCCTCTGTGAAAAAGAGCATAACAGCCTCACTTTGCTTACGGCTTTGCTTAGCCATTTATCCCTCCATGTGAAAGAACGAGTGGCACGTCTCTCATTGCAGAAAGAAACCATCTGGAAGCCTGGAGGAATACAGACAGTCCCACGTAGCGTGCCATACATATATAGTATATCATAGCCAAGTTATTTTAATCTGTTGGGGGTAATGTTATCTCTGGGGGGTAATTATAAACCATCTTTCATTTCCTCTAAATGAGATTGGGATTCTATCTCCCTTTGCAGTCGCTCCATCTTCTTCTGCAATATATCCACCATCATCTAAATATAAATAATGTTCAGGTTCTTTGGATAAATCATTATCCCACCCATTGCAATACTTGGAGTTTATAAGCCGTTCGCCTGCCAAAAATGCTTCCATAACTTGTTTGGGGTTTAGAAGTTCTATTTTAATATCTTTATGTATTTCTTCTTTCATATCGTTTATTTATTACTTGTTAATGTTATCTCTGGGGGGTCATTTTAAAATACACTTAGCCATATCATTCCCTGATAAATAATTGGAAGGACGTTCACATAAAGGTGTTAGGTATATAAGTAAAGAAATACCAACCAAAAAAACTACTACAATAATCAATGGTGTGTGTTTCATAGTTCTTTTAATAGTTCAATTACTTTCTCAATATCAGCACGATATAAAGTCATTACATTTTCTACTATTGATTTTATGTCTTCCTGATACATCTCAACAGCAGAGTTGTTGTATAATTCCTTTTCTAAAAAAGATTTGAATATATCTTGTCTTCTTAGTATTTCTTGTTTCATACATCTTTCATTACCCACTCAAGCTCTCGTGCCTTCCGCTCGTCTGCGAGTCCTGCATTGTCTGGGGGATGGAATCAGCTGATTCGGTGATGACTGCACAATTTTCTTCACAATTTATGCATATACCATCTAGCCATTTTTTCCATCTATTATTCATATCTTCTTTTGTTCGTTTAATTACTTTCACACCACAACAAGACGATTTCTGAAAAGGTTCTATTTTTATTTTTTTTAATGTTTCTTCCTCACAAAGATTTGTATTAAAAATCTTCTTCTTTAATTTATCAAGCTCATCCTGCTCCCTGGATTTGAACTCAGCCAATGATTCGTTCTTATCAAGCTCTCGTGCCTTCCGCTCGTCTGCGAGTCCTGCGTTGTAGCCTGTGGTGTAGGCGACTCGTAGTTCCTCTCGAATAAGCTCATGAAACTCAACTGGAAGGAACGGTATTTTGTGATAGTCCAAACACGCATCAAAATTAATGTCTGCTTTCTCCACCAGCCTCTCCAGCGAGCTGTTAGGGTTTTGTGTCATATTTCTCCTTCATCTATGAATTTTTGAAGATGTGGCATTAGTTTCTTCACCTGTGATCTGGTGAGGTGCATACGGGTATTAAAAACTGTCTCTGCTGGAACTTCAAGCTTGCGCCATGATGGATTACCATTGGGTACAAAGTACTGCGGATCAGCATCATCGCATCCGAGCCATATAAGATCATCTGTGGCTATAGAAGATTTTTGAAGAGAACACTCAACACCGTTATAGTCAGTAAACTGTATCAATCCAAAACCACGTTTTGTTTTTTCTCTTTTCATATTATTTATACATACTCTTAACGCCATCATCGAATCCCAGCTTATAGCTCTCCTCGTGCTTCTGTTGGAGGAGGGAGGTGATGTATTCAGAAACATACTCATATACATCCTCAGCAGAAAGCGTTGCTCCACCACAATCATAAACACTATCACCGTCAAGCATATTTGCTTCAAACTCCTCCCTCCACTTCGTATCTCTTTTCATACAAATTGCATTAAATCTTGATAATACTGACTTGATACTCCCCATTTTACACAATTTGATATTTCACTTGTAATATGAGTTTTAGTAGCTGGCTCTAAATAGAAAGGTTGCCCGTTTTGAAATGGATAAATACAAATATGCTCATCGTCATAACTACTCAAACAATGCTTTTTGTTTTTCTCTTTTGAAACTTTTAGGATATTCCCCCATTTTACATTTTGGTCAAGCGGTGTTTTTTCGCTATCACAATTAAACTTCGCCACCCATTCAATAGTGAAGGTCTTTAGTGTTTCCTTCACCCAGTAAAATTCGCCATTTTCTTCTTCATAATATAACTTTCTCATATTCGTTTTTGCTTGAAATACGATTCTATCTCAGCGAGCTTCTCGGGGGAGAGGGGGATGTTGTTGGGGGTGGTCATATTATTTCAGTCTATTCGCTTCAAGAATAGGCAGTCCTGCTTCCGTTGGGACATAAATAACCTGTGCTCCCTGAACATGCTCAAGATTATTTATCCAGAGATAGCGTAGGTACTCTTCATTTCCTTTAAGTCCTTCTGCAATAATTTTATTCGCCTGAGCCACACCTTTTGCACGCGCAACTTCTGCTTCTGCCTTGAGACTTGCCGAATCTCTTTCTGCTGTAGCTTGCTGAACAAGAATCTTTCGTTCCCATTCCTGCTGGCGTAAGTTCGCCTCTCCTTTCAAGCCTTGTGCGTACAGTCCATACTGTGGAATCCCCCAAAATAAAAGAGCCACTAGAATCGCTGCAAATAGAGAACCAAAAACAATCAATACTGCTTTCATAGTATTATTTTCTTTATCTTCATTTAAATTAGCGTAGTTCATATCACATCTTATTTATAATCTCCGTCAGCTCTGAGAGCTTCTCTGGGGAGAGGGGGGTGTTGTTGGGGTTCATATTATTTACACTTATTTAGATATAAGGTCATCTTTCCGATACTGTCATAATCACCAACTTCAACAATACAGTAATCTTTACCATTCCATCGTACTGTACTTCCTTCGTTCATATCAGTTAAGTAAACTGCTTTTTCTTTTTCAATGACAATCGGTTTTATTAACGATGTTAGATTTGTTCCAAGAGAAAACAGCACGAACGCTATGAATACTGCAATGATTTTTTTCATCCAACCGTCAGTGTGGCTGTAAAATAATCCTATAATGCAAAGGAAGATTAGACCGAACGCTATGTATATTTCATTTTGCATATTATCGTCGTGAAAGATTCTTAATCTTAAGAAATATCCAGTAGATAATGAGTGCTTTTACCGATGTTGAGAGTGGCTTCTTCTCAAATTCATTAAAAATTGTTTCTGCTAGAGTATCAAACTTTTCTAAAAACTTTTCCATATAATTCACATCTTATTAATTATCTCCGTCAGCTCTGAGAGCTTCTTGAGGGAGAGGGGGTTGTTGCAGGCGCAGATTGGGGTGGTCATAGATTTATAAGTATGTTCAATGCTATTGCGCCACAGCAGTTTGATTTTTCGTACATATTATTTAGTAAGATTGATAAAACGTCCACTATTTTTATCCCTCATTTTTTCTGCTTTTATCCGCTGCTTATTCTTACTACTTTCTTTCCATACTCTTTCCGAGTTATGTCCAGAAACATGCTTAGAGGCGGTCGTAATGACAAGATTTTCTATCCTATTGTCATCCTTAATCCCATTTATGTGATGAACAACCTCTGAAGACAACAAGTCTCTTCCAATATGTCTAGCCATTACTAGGCGGTGTTGCAATACATGGTTTATAGTCCCCCCATTGGACCTTTTACTGTTTGGGCAATATTCAAACAAATAGCCTATTTTTGTCTTTACCACCCCCCCATTCCAATTTGGGTTCTTATCTCCTGAATTTAATACACTCATTTCCTTTTTTCTTTTTTCAGAGAATTTTTTCCCAGTGTTAGGATGAATACCACCGTTTTTATAGAACTTTAAACGAGCTCTACTTTGTCTTTTTTTTGTTATAGCCGAAAGATGCTTCCCTAAATTTGGATGAATCCTTCCATTAAGATATGAAAGCTTTGCTGCGTCACTTCTAATTTTACTTAATTGTTCTTTTGTAATCATATGTCTAATTATAGACGATATGAAACTATTGTCAATCGACTTTACTTCTTATTTGGTAAGTTCATAATAAACCCACCGGACTGTTCACTTGTAATAAATTCAGGAACCCTTGCTCCCCCTGATTTCCAAGCATCAACCCATTGGAGGGCAACATAATCAGCACCACCTGTACTATTTATTGCTTCTGCCTGTATTTTTATTGCTTCAGCACTTGCCCTTGCAGTGGCGACCGTCTGCTCTGCCTCAACCTTAATGCGCCTTAAGTCGTTCTCTGCCTGTAATGCTTGTTGCACGGCAGTCTGCTTTGCTTCAATCGCCTTATTAAACGACTCAGAGAAATTAAAGTCTACAATCGAGAACTCATCTACTGCAATATATTCATTACTAAGCCGTGTCATAAGAGCTGTCTTAATCTCTTCTTTCACACTCTCGCGCTTCGTAATGAGCTCCTCTGCCGTGTACTTCGCTGTTGTAGACTTAACCGCTTCCTGTACGGCGGGATCAATAATTCTGTCTTTATAATCAGCTCCAATCTTTTGCCATAAGAGATTTACCTTTTCCGGCATTACGTGATAATTAAGCGCAACTTTAGCACTAACCGTCTGCATGTCCTTTGATGCCGCAGAGCTGTCTACCTGCTCCTTCTGTGTTCGCACGTCGATCGTCTTCACGCTCTGCACTATTGGTGTTCGCCAGTGCACACCCTCACCCAACACGGTATCAGACACAGCACCCCAATTCATCACCACACCTCGCTGTCCAGCTGTCACAAAAACAAACGGATTCATGGCGATAAACAACACTATAAGCAGGAACGCTATTACGCCACCGATAATAAGCTTTAATTTCCTTTTTTCTTCTCTCTCGTATGAAGTTTCTGTCATATTATTTTTTCTTATTCATAAATAGTTTTTTCATAATGATCGCCCATATCCCGACCAAGATAAGAGCGAATAGTATTTCAAAGATGACTCTCATACTTAATACTTTATGATTTATTATATTTTCCCATCAATCCCATAGACCATGGTAGTGCTTAACAAAAAGGGTCATTCCTTCAATCCTTCGTTCTTCAAGTTCGTCCCATTTCTTTTTATATTCTTCGTATCCCCCTTCTTCAAGTGTAAGTTCATCTTGAATCGCAGGAATATCGAAACCGATTGCTATCTTTTCAATAATTTCTGTCCACTCTTCTTCTGATGCAAGGTATGATGGATAACAACCATTCCGATGCTTATTGAGGTGGCGCAACGCATCACCTACCCAAGAGGTCAAATAGCTGTCAAAGCTCCACATATCACATTCTGCCCAGCCTCTCCATCCCCTCACGAAATACCATCGTATACAGCGAAGGTGATATCGGAAGTCGCATAGCCAATAGAATGTACGATAAAGAGGGTATGAGATTTTATACCAAGTAGATTCCCTATCTATTTCTAGTTGCTTTTTAAACTCTTCATAAGTCATATGTTATAAATGCGTCTTTCTTTGCATAATAATAATATCTTTAAAGCCTGTTTAGTGTATTTCTTTTATCATATTCATATATTATATTATTATATGAATTTATTCCTTTCAAACATTCATTATTATTACATGCAACCATCCATTCTTTTCCATTTAAAGATACCCTCATTCTCCATCCTTTTTCTCCACATATACTAACAACATTTTTAGATGGGCCACTCCTTGTAATCGCTTTATCACACCAGTTGCATATCATTGTTGCAGATATAAAATTAAATTCAGATATTGCATTTCTTTCTACCTCAACCTTTAACATATAGATTATTTTTTTTATGAAAAATTCTTAATTTTATTTTTTGTTTTCCAAATTCAATTGCATCTTTTTTATTTTTCATCCATATATCAAATCTGTCTGGAAATCTTTTATTCATTCTATCTTTGCAGATATATTTTTTTTCAAAGATCTCTATTTTCGTTTCTAGTGGAATGTATCTTGGACAAGCTATAGATCCATCATAAACTTGTTCACCAGATGCCATGATCCCTTTTAAAACGTATGCTGTTACAACTGACTCAATCTCTGTATAATCTTCTACTATTTCATATGGACAATATACATAGGAAAGCGTGCATGGGTCTGGAGGTATATAGGGGATCATATCCCCCACTTTCCCCTTCTATATATCAGCATAATTATCGAATAAACCCCCAAATCCATGATTGTATCATCTATACTTTCATCTAAAACTTTTTGCTCTTTTCTATTCCAAACTAACTCCTTTAATCTTGATATTTTATCCCACATTCTGACATAGATTCCTTTCTCGCCAAGGTCTCCAATATTTCCGCTTCCATAATCTGAATTCTTCCTCATATGAAGATCATACATTTCTTCTATAATTTTTCTAAACTCCAAAAACTGTTGTGATGGTTTATGAGTAAAAGAATTTAACAACTCTAAATTTTTTGCTTCTGCTTGTGATAATATTTTCATATATATTATTTTAATTGTTGCCCACAGTTAGTACATAAATCTTTTTCATATCCATCAAAATATATTCCTTCCTTTCTTGTCTTTGGATCTTTACAATGTTTCTGTGCTTCTTTAAGTGTAAGTCCATCTTTAATTAATTTTCTTCTATGTTTTTTTTCTTCTTTGTAGAATCTTATTATTCTATATTTCATATTTTTTAATCAATACAATCTAAGCCATTTAAGAATCTCTCAAGATCACATTTGTATACGCCACCATAAGTGGTTGTCTGCCCATTCATCCATTTACAAAACTTTTTATAATCTTTTGCATACATCTCGATCTTAATTGACTCCCATGAAATTACTTCAATGAAATTACTAATCGTAAGTGGTTTTTTACTATGTCTTGATATATATTTTTTGAAAGCCATATTTTTATAGATATTATTTATTTCATAATGAGATGCCAGTTCTCTACAGGCGCTTTATTAAAGATAAGGTGGCGCTGTTTATACTTGCTCATACTACGGAGTGACTCAACGTAGCGTTTACGTGTGGCGCACCCATGCGTGACCACTATTTGCAAGACCGGAATCGATTTGATGAGCTTCCGCTTATTACTCAACCACTCTTATCTTCTGCATACAGTATAGCACATTTCTCTTTACTTGTCAAGTGTTAATAACTTTTTATTTACAGATTTTCATAATTATCGCTATTGATGCTATTACTGGAAGAATAATTATAAGTCCTCCAAATGTATTAGATGTAACTTCTCCCAAGAACCAAAGTACTATTGATGCCACTATTATTGTTTCTGTCATATATTATTTATTCTAAATTTAGACTTATTATTCTAGCTGCGATTTGAGCTTTTTTTCTCCAGTCAATTTCGTTATCCATTTGATTTTTCATCTCCCATTCTGCTGTTATTCTGTCATATGCTTTTTCTTTACTTTCACTTTCATTCTTTTCTAACGACACAAGGAATTCATTTATCTTTTCTTCTTCAATACCTGACTCCTCCATTAACATTCTTACTTCGTCTATTGTCATATATTTTTTATTAAAATGGCACCTCTTCTTGAGTTGCTAATTTTTTTAATTTTGTTCCATCTGCATTTTTACCATCAACAATATTATCAAAAGCATTTTTCTTTTTTCCTTCTATGCGTTCGTCTATGTTCACGGAACTGGTTTTTTTAAATCCTCTTACCGCTACATATTTTTGTTCAGGTTTCATCGTCTCTGATTCATCGTACCAAAATCTTTCATCAAGCATCTTAAATTTTCCAACAACAGATTTTCCAGTCTTTCTATTTTTCATCAAAGATATTTTTGTAAACATTGTATAGTATTCTGTCAGTGCTTCATTTCCTTCTGCTTTAATTCTGTCCATTACAAAAACTAAATCTGATTCTTGTCCGATAGAACTAGAATCCCTAAGATCATTAATGTTTGGATCCTCTGTCTTCCTCATATGGACAGGAAGCACAATAATTATTTCCTCTTGTATTGCCAATGTTTTAATCTCACGAACTATTTGTCCAATGTATGCTGCATAATTTCTAGAGATATCATTCTGACTCATTTTTGGCATAAGAAATCCAAGATGATCTATAACAACCATTTTTATTCCATACTTCTGCTTTGCCTCTTTTATTTTTTTCTCAACCCATCCAACATTTCCTGTTGTATTTTTAAATGGAGCAAAAATAAAATCTTCTGCGTTCATACCCATTGTCTCGAACTTTTTCCAAAGGTATGACATGAGAACCTCATATGAGAACCAAAGAACTTTCTCGCCACGTTTTATGAAGTTATATGTGAGAGATTGACAAAATGAAGTTTTCCCATGAGATGTTTGACCAGAGACTACAATTAAATCTCCGGGAGTGCTACCACCAAGGATCGCTTTATCAAACACATCGTAACCAAGAGGGTGAACATCATCAATATTTATAGATTGTGAAGCGGCAACCTCTGACATCAAAACAATGTCATCTCCAGTTGCAGAATCCCACTCTGGACGCACTGAAACAGAGTTTGTCTTATTTTTCCACCTCTCTGGTGAATTTCTCTTTTCTGCCTGTAAGATACTATTAAACGTATTCTTTAGCTCATATTCAGGAAGAGGAGGATTATTTTTCGTATTAGCAGTTTGTACGATAGGCCATGCCAATTTATCCCAGTCAGACGGATGTATACGTGTTAATACACTGCCGATATATCTGGTCATCATGTCATTTCTTTGACCCTTTCCATAGCCGGGATATTCCTCTACTTCTATTTTGCTATTTGTGTTATTTTCGTTTAAATTTAAACGATTCTTTAATCCAAAGAGTTCTTTTGGAAATGGGAGAAGTGGAACACTTTTGATGACTGAATATTGTCCTTTATCTGAAAAAGAAGGAGGAGCCATAATATATCCATTTTCACTGCGAATATCTGTCAGTGGCCGTATCCTGGCAGAGTTCATTACACCCTGCTCGTAAAGAAAAAAATAATGCCATCCTCCTCCACCTGTTTTTACGATTGGTGTATTTTGTGGCAGAAAAGATGGGTCACCACCTTTCTCTATATCTACTACAGTAAGGTTTGAGATCCTACCGGTAATTATCCCTAACTGGCCCTCGGGGAACATGTCAAACCATGAAATTACCTCTTCTTTCGTAGGTATGCGTTGGGTGAACTCCTTCCATGCGATAAGTGGTATTTTATTTTTACCGGCTACTAGCACGGACACACCACGGGATATATATTCAAGGGCGGTTTTTTTTAAGAGATCGTTATGAGACATAAAGGTTTTTGTTTATATTATTTGCGAACACTCCATGATATTTTTCTTCTAGCTCTATTCTGGCACTTATTGCATCTTCTTTATTTTTAAATACCCTTCCGGAATAATATCTTTTTTTATTGACAGTAATAAAAGCAACCCAGTTGCCAGATCTTTTATCACGATAGATTCCTATTGCCCCGCTTGTATTATTTTTTTTAAGGAATGTTAGATGGCATGAATTTTCAGAACGACTTGCATATCTAAGATTTTCATCTGTGTTATTAAGTCCATTTCCGTCAATATGGTCTATTTCAAATCCTTCCTTTTTACAAAGGATTAATAAGTGAAGTCCAATATGTTTTCTTTCTTTCGGAAGCATTGTATTTGCATATTTAGTATTTCTTCCATGTTTTAAAAACCATTTATGTTTTAAAATCAATGGTATATGTATTTTATTAAACGTAGTAACTCCTGATTTTTTTCCATTTCTAGAATAAAGATTCATCCTACAGATATCACCGTCTATCACATAATCATTACGGTCATAAATAGTTCTTTCCAGTATTTTACCGTGTCTATCCATGTGATGAAGGTGTTTGGTACAAAAAAATCCATTATGTCTTTTAGAGAATATAACTCTATTTACAAAGTCTTTTGATCTCCAGTCAACTCCAGAAACACTACATATGTAACATTTTTTAATAATTCTGTTTTGTAATCTAAGTTTTTCTTTTTCTACTAAAATTTTATTATATTCTCTTTCTGCTGTTATACGAGCTATAATAGCCTCTTTTCTCGTATTGAAGCGTTTACGAAAAAACTTATTTCCTACTTGCGCTACCCACTTTCCCCTAAATCTATCAAAGGTTATTCCTATTATTTTTTTATTCATAAAGTTTTTTGAGGCTAAAATTGCGTTTTAAGGGCTTCCAGATGCGTGATATGGCCTATGTATCAAAAATCGCTGTAAAACTACTGTGCGGGGCACCTATTAGGAGATTTGCCATATCAGAGAGCTTCTTCATACCCCTATTTTTATTAATGTTTTATTTCTTCTGATAAACTCTTGGGTCATTTATGTATTTTTGGATGGTCTCTAATGTCCATTCATTTTTCCAGTATTTATCGTTGCAGAGGAATTCAGCTGTCAGATCAATTGCGTCTATTGGATAACTAGTCAGTTTCATGGCAATTCTTGAATTTCTTATTATCGCTTTACTCACATCTTCCTTTGAGAAGAATTTCAGATCTTTCATTTGAAGATAACAGGCGATTATTCTGACATGAAAATTCTTATCATTTTTTATCATGTCATCAATATATTTTCCGTAATCAAATTCACCAGTTGGGGTAGTGTATGAATCTTCAGGATTACCAGAGGGGGGGTCTGAATCAAGAAGTGAGAGTAGAGAGTCATTGGTAGTTTCTTCTTTCTGATCTGAAACCGAGCCCTCGCTCGGATTCCCTACTTTAGTTTTCTTTACTATACTCTTCTTTACTTTACTCTCTTTGCCATAGGCCTCCCCATTAGGGTGGCTTATAGGGTGGCTATTTTCTTCCCATCTAGCAATTGCTCCCTTTTTTCCAGAAGTGCTTAAAATAGAACGAAATTCTTTATGCTTTAATAATCTTTTTGAGAGTATATTTTTATTGCCCTTTTCGTCTGTTATTTCTGAAAAAATTTTTATTTCTATACAGTAATCTATGAAATTTTCGAGTGTAAAAATGGCCTCCTGTTTTAGGCCATACGGGTGGCCATTGGGGAGGCCTATAGGGTGGCCATTGGGGAGGCCATAAGCCACAGAAAGACCACCTATCGCATCTCTATTTATGTACCCATTTGTGTCCTCTGCCATGCTCTCTATACACATCCAAAAAAGGGCATATCCGGCTAGTCCAAATTTACTTCTTATCATTAATATTTTTTGGTCATTTCTTGCGTTGTAATCATGTGAGAAGTAGAATGATTCCTTCATATATATTTAATAAGATAATTTATATAAAAAAACTCTCTGAAAGAGTATACGGGTTGCGCCGTATACTCTTTAAGAGAGTCATCTTAAGGTGCCGCAACACACCCATAAACCATATTATGTATACGGTTCTATCGATATTTTATTGAAAAGTTCATCTTGAAATCAGTATAGCATATTTTTGAATACTTGTCAAGCTCTATTTCTCTGTAATATTGTTTGGATTATGATAAACATTGGTAATTGTTGATTTTAAACTATGTAGATTTGTCACAAAAGCCTTTGGTTCAACTGAAAGTAAGCCTTGTAGGTATTTCTGGCATGCATCCTTTAATATAGCTGTTTCTTCAAAACTGAAGTATCCTACTGGTCTGTTTCTATCACCTTCGATCTGATAGTCTATGTTAATCATGTAAAATTTAAGTGTTATAAGTGTTGATGCTAAATATATGTCTCTTGTGGAGAATAATTTTTTTTCCATATGTTATTTAGAATAAATAAATATATTATATTCTATATTATACCATATATATTTAAATAATAAATGATATGGCAATAATTATACTTGACAAGTGATGATAAATATGCTATACTATTTAAAGATAGCGATATACTTTTTTTAAACATTAATTAATGGAGTATGAAAAAAGGTGAAGACGTAGCGTCATTAGGTGATCTTGCGATAGAATTGGGCATAAATAAAAGCATGCTCAATTATTATTGTAATCAGGGATTATTAAATCCAGAATACCTTGTTGGTAAGATGAAGGTCTTTAAAAGGTCAGAGGCATTGAAGGATATTAAGAAAATAATTGCATTTAAGAAAGAAGGAAAAAAGATAAAAGATATATTAGAAATATTATAAATTATGAAAGTTGAGATAGAGAAGACAACTTATCACTCGTATGCCTTTACTTTTAAATTTAACACAGATGTTTTAGAGTTTTGTCGCTCATTAAAGGAGAAATATGGATGGAAGGAGTTTGCTTGGAATGAGAATAAATGGAGATTTCATGATGACAGAATAGCTTTTGAGATAAAGAAGAAGTATCCGTATACTGAAATTCCAAAAGAACTTGAGGAGAATAAAAGGATAGCTGATACGGCAATAATGATAAAGGCGATGATGAATACTGATTTTGAGGTAAAGAATATAAAGCATGATGCCGGGGAATTGTTTCCGTATCAGAAGGTTGGTGTTCAGTTTTTTGTGAATAATAAGGGTAGGGCTATACTGGCTGATCAGATGGGAATTGGAAAATCGGTACAGGCATTGGCCTATGTAGCCCATGAGGAGGTAAAAAAAACATTAGTTATATGTCCTGCGTCTGTAAAATATAACTGGGAAAATGAAGTTAAGAAGTGGACACACTTATCTTCTTTTGTCATAGACGGGGATTCAAAATTAAAAGATATCCCCAAGAGTATTGATGTAGTAATAATTAATTATGATTTATTGCATAAGTTTTTTGATGGTCTAAGCAAGATTAAGTTTGAATGCTTGATAATAGACGAGTTTCATTGCTTTCCATATGAAACAGAGGTAATGACAAATATTGGATTATTAAAAATAGGAGACATAGTTGAGGGAAAAATGTCTTTGTCCGTGTTGTCTTGTAATTTATCTAATAATGAATTAGAATATAAGAAGATAAATAATTATTTTAAAAATTTATCTCCATTTAAAATGGTAAAAATAATTCATGAATATGGAGAAATCATTTGTACAGAGAATCATAAAATATGGACCACCTCCGGATTTAAAGAAGCAATACATTTATCTAGTGGAGAGGAATTGTCTATTTTGCAAGAAGATGTTTCTTACGAGAAAGAAGGGAAAGACAACCGCAAAACTTTGTTGTCTTTCTTGCAATGGGAAATATGTAAATACGCTTCCTCAAACAATAGCAGCTCTTCAAAGGAACAGGAAACCTTTAGTAAAAAAAAGATGTCTAATTTGTTCTGTGGATTTTTATATAAAATCACAAGGTATAGTATCGGAAAAAAGACGTTTTTGTGGAACATCTTGTTCAGCAAAATGGAGAACGAATCTTCCACATATAAAGGAGAGACAACGAGAAATAATAAAAATAGCACAGAAAGCGAATATTGGAACAAAAAAACCAAAAGCCTCGGAGAGAATGAAAAGAATGAACAAAGATCCGGAGTTTATAAAAAAATTAAGAGCTGGACAAAAAAGATGGTGGGGCGAACATCCTTCATTTTTAAAACGTGGAGGAAATGGTACGATAACAAAACCACAAAGAATGTTAATGGAACTAACTGGTCTAAAGATGGAATATTCAATACCAACAGGAGATGCAAAGAAAGTATTCGAATGCTTGCCAAATCATTATTCTGTAGATTTAGCTTATGTAGAGAAAAAAGTAGCAATAGAGGTGGATGGCTTAACTCACAAGACAAAGAAATGGAAATACTTAGACAGAAGAAAAACGGAGGTATTAGAATATCTAGGGTGGTCAGTATTGAGATTTTGGAACGAGGAGATTCTGGAGAATCCAGATTTAATAGTACAGAAAATAAATTCGTTTATAACCTTGAAATAGACAGTAATAATAATTATTTTGCAGAAGGAGTTTTAGTTTCGAATTGTATTAAAAATTCCCGGGCACGGAGATCAAAACTCACAAAACTTTTAGCAAAGAATATTAAATCAAACATTCTTTTGTCAGGAACTCCACTTCTATCTAGACCAAATGAGTTATTCAATGGTCTTGCTATGATGGATGCGAATGTATGGAATAATTATTATATGTATGCGACAAAATATTGTGCCGCTTTTAATGATAGATTTGGATGGAACGATAAGGGAGCATCAAACATGGAGGAGTTACAGGGAAGGATATCGAGATATTTTCTTAGAAGAACAAAGGCACAGGTTCTCAAAGAACTTCCGGAAAAGAGATTTATAAATATTCCCGTGAAATTATCAGATCAAATGAGACAGGAATATAATATGGCTGAAAATGATTTCATTGATTATCTCTATGATGTACAAGGAAAAGACGAAGAAGGTGTAGAAAAATCAATGAGAGCAGAAGGATTGGTAAAGCTTGGATATTTAAGACAGATAACAACGAGAGGAAAGAAACAGGAGTCAGAAGATCTTATAAGGGATATAGTTGATAGCGGTGAGAAGGTTGTTGTGTTTTCTTGCTATAATGAACCATTAGAACAGTTGCATAATATATTTAAGAATGAATCTGTTTTACTTATTGGTTCTGTTGATGCAAAAGAAAGACAGAGTATTGTTGAGGACTTTCAATTAAATCCAAATAAGAAGATATTCTTTGGAGGTATTAAAAGTGCTGGTATTGGTATAACATTAACTGCGGCTACAAATGTTGTATTTCTTGATTACAGTTTTCTTCCAAGTGATCATGCTCAAGCCATAGATAGGATTCATAGAATTGGGTCAACCTCAGAATCTATAGCCATTTATCAGCTTTATGTTAATAACACAATTGATAATGTTATAAGGGAACTATTAGTAAAAAAGCAAGATATTTTTGATCAATTAATAGATGGTAAGATTATTAAAAAGAAACAAACAAGTGTAATGTCAGATCTTCTTAAACTTATGAAAGAAGAATCTAAAAAAAGGAAATTATGAACATATATGAATTAGAAAAATATGAAAAGATTGTAAGAAGATTACATAGAGACAACGGTATTGATATACGGTTAGTTAATAATGGTTTGAGTAATTCTAATTTTGTTGTCAGATATTATGCTCATGAAAAATTTATTTGCGATAGGGTTTTATTTTATATGAAAGTCGGTATATCATTAGCAGATCTTGAAGATAAATTAAATAAAAAAATAATTGAGAATAAGAGAAAACAAGAAGAGGAGATAAAAATAAAAGAGGAAAATAAAAAGAATAGTGATTTAAGTAGAAAGCTTTCAGAAGTAGGTGGAGTAGGAGGTGATACAAGAGGTGATACAAAAGGAGTATATAATGATGTTGAATTAACAAAAGAATCATTTATTGATTGGATAAAAAATTTTTATAAATAAATATATGAAATTAACAATAGAGTCTTGTGATAATGGTTTTATTCTTCAAAAACACAGTGAAGGTAATACTAAGAGCGTTATATACGACGATGATGAACGTGAGGCTATGAAAATTCTTCTTACTGAAGTTGCAGAGTATTTTGGTGAAACGTATGATAAATTTAAAGAAGATAATTTAAATATAACATTTTCTAAAAAAGGACATAAGATAGAATAAATAAAATATATGGAAAAAGAATTAATAGCCATTGATATTACAATACCTGCGAAGTATATAAAGACTGATGGAACGGCATTTTATAGGATTGATGAGAGTTTCAGAGCGTTTTTACTTCAGTGTCAGGATAAATATGGTGTTATAGGGTTTAATTATGACTTTAATAGCCTTAATTTTGGTGTTGTATTGGCTAGTAGTGAGCGTGAAGAAGTAAAGGTTGGAGATGAGAAGAAAAAGGAGGAAGAACTTGTTGTTGATTTAAAGAAGAAAAAGAAGGAGATAAAGAAAAAGGGAAAAATAAAGAATAAAGGTAAATAGCCATGAGAATATCTTTATCTATTTATGATGCAGATCATATATATGAGCTTGCGTTAGAGAATTTTCAAGAAGGTTGTTTAGTTTGTGATAAGATAAAGAAAAGATTTGAGAATTTTCTTGGGAATAAAAGAGTTAGTAGAATAAAAAAGACGGTTAAAGATAATCCATACAATGATTAATTTATGAAGAAAGGATATCTAAGAGTAAAAAAAGACGGAGAGGATAAATATGAACTTGTTTCAATAATAGGGGCAACAGAAGGAAAATTCCCAGACGGCTATTGTGATTATGTTAAGGGAAAGAAGTATTTGATAGAGAGAGACGGTAAGTTTGAAGAAGTGTGGTCTGAAGACGTTTTTATAATAATTGAGGAATAAATTACTATGGGCATTTGCAGGATATGTGATCAGGATTGCATATTAATAGGGTGCATGTGTGAATGTCATAAAGAATCTCTTTGGACATGGGCTATGTTAAAGGATTATTTATTAGGTATTCAGGAGGATTTAGAAGAAGTGAATGGTGTTCCTCTTTGCAAAAACTGTGGAATGAATTATAAGTGGCTTGTAAATAAAATAGAAAAATTATTTAATATATGAAAAAAGAATTGTTTATAAAGACATTAAAAGATTTAAGGGAACTATTAGATGCGGAGAAAGAGGTTGATATTGCTTTAAAGAAGTTTTCAACTGATTTTGGAGGATTTCATATAGATAAATATACAGAAATGGTAGTTGATTTATTGAAAGATGCGGTGAATGATGATAGTGATTGGATTGGTTATTATTTGTGGGAACTTGATTGGGGCGAGAAGTGGAAGAAGGGAACGATAACGTCAAAGAATGGGAAGGAGATTCCATTGAAAGATTACGACGACCTATGGGAAATATTAAATAATAATAATAAGGACTTATAAAAATATGTTTAAAAAAATAACCATAGAGGATCTAAAAAGGGGAGGTATTTTTGAAAGATGCCAACATAAAAGTATTATGTCGCAAGGCCATGGGCGCAGTCAGTGTGGAAGCTGTAGAATGTTTTTTACTTCGGCTATAACAAAACTTTTATTATCGAGGAGTAAAAGCCTATGACATGTGATACCTGCCACTACCGAGACGCTGAAGGCATGAATGACTTTGCCATAAAGGTGAAGTTCTTCACGAGTGAGAATATGCGGAGGTTGCACGAACAAAACAGCTTCGTCCCGCTCTACACGTTTCATATTCAGGCGTATTGTGCGAAGTGCGGGAAGTTCGTTCGGAATCTGAAGCATACGGAGGAGAACATAGCGATATTGAATGAGTTTTTACCAAGGGAGAAGATTTGACACAATTTGTCTGTTCTTGTATAATATAATATATGAGAACTTGCACAAAATGTTTAAAAGAAAAAGAAAATACGGAATTTTATAAGACCTCTAGGGTCTATAAGAATCCAAGAAAGAATACGGATGGTATTGCTACTGTTTGTAGGGAGTGTTGCTATTCTGCTTCTGTAAAAAATAGAAAAAATAATAAGGAAAAGTATGCGAAGTATAATAGAGAATGGACTGCAAAAAATTCTGTAAGGAGAAAGCAGATAAGACAAAAATACTCGGCATCACCCAGGGGGGTTTACCGGGGTCTAATAAAGCGTGGAGTTAAAAATGTTATTATATCTAGAGATGAGTTTGTCTTATGGTATAAAGCTCAAGAAAAAATATGTGTGTATTGTGGAGTACCAGAGGAAAAAGTCTCATTAATGAATGATGGAAAGCACGGCAAGAGACTAACGATAGATAGGATGAACGGTGATTTCTTTTATGAAATTAACAATATAGTATTGGCTTGCGGTCTCTGCAATACCTTCAAAAGTAATATATTTACATTTGAAGAGATGAAGGAAATAGGAAAAATTATTAAAACTAAATGGAAAAATATATGCTAAGAACAGCGGAATTTTGTTCTCCCGCACATCCGGACAAAATTTGTGACCAAATATCTGATGCAATCCTTGATGAGTGCTTAAGACAAGATCCAGATTCTCGTGTTGCTGTTGAGACAATGGGCGGACACGGCATCATCACGGTGACAGGTGAGCTCACCACTAAGGCTTACGTAGACGTGCCACAGCTCGTCCACAGCGTCGTTGGAGAGAAATATGGTGTGCAAGTCAACTTATCACGTCAAAGCCCTGAGATAGCTTCTGGCGTTGACACAGGGGGTGCTGGAGATCAAGGTATCATGGTAGGTTATGCCTGTAATGACACTCCAGAGCTCATGCCGTTGGAATATGTGTTCGCCAGAGATTTATGTAGATATATTTATGCGATACATGAGAATGATGGAAAAACACAGGTAACAGTGAATAAAAAAGGAGAAATAGTTGCGGTTGTAGCTTCATGGTGCGGAGTAGTTTCAAGTGAATTATTGGGAATTGTAGATGGATGGCTGTTAAAGAAAAGAATAGCAGATGATTGCTACAGGTATGTAAATCCTGCAGGAAAATGGGATATAGGGGGATTTGACGCAGACACAGGGCTTACAGGAAGAAAGATTGTGGTAGATGCCTATGGGCCTAGAGTGCAGGTGGGAGGCGGATGTCAATCTGGAAAAGATGCCTCTAAAGTAGATCGCAGTGGAGCATATATGGCACGTAAGCTTGCGGTGGATTATTTGAAGTTTTATGAGGCAAAGGAATGTACGGTGCATCTTGCTTATGCGATAGGGAAGAAAGAGCCATTGCAGGCAGTGGCAGTTTTGAGGTATGAAGATGAATCGTTAAGTACTTATAATGTTTTGGGTAGAGCTGATGGTAAATATGACCTCACACCAAAAGGAATTATAGAGTTTTTGGATTTGAAGAAGCCAATATACAGGAAAACATCAGAGTGGGGGGCATTTGGAAATGATAATATTTGGGATTTATAATTATTTAATGTAATGTATGAATGTATGAAAAGAAAAGATATTTTAGCACTATTTAATACATTGAATGTATTGGAGAATCCAGATGTTAATAAGGAGGGAGAGCAATTGAGTATTAAGTTTAAGTATGCGGTAGCAAAGAATTTGAGAGTATTGTTGCCAGAGGTACAGGCGTTATCGAAGGCGAGCGAAGAAAGCGTTGAGTACGGTAATTTTAAGAAGAAATCATTGGAGTTAGGAAGAAAGAACGCAGAGAAGGATGAGAGTGGTAATCCAGTACAGCGTGACGGGTTATTTGTATTTGTTGATGAGAAAAAGGCGGAAGAAGAATTTATGGAGTTGAAGAAGGAGTATGATGAGGTATTGAAAGAGAGAGATAGGAGTATGCAGGAGTATGAGAAGCTATTGGAGTTAGAGGTTGAGGTGAATATTCATAAGGTTCTAGTAAGCGATGTACCTGAGTTTCTTGGTATAAGTAGTTTGTATGCTATTATTGATATGGTTGATGGAGAGATTAAAGTGACAGGTGTCACGTCATAGTTATTCACTAATGTGAGTGAATGAAAGTGAATGATTAATCTAATTCTAATATAAGTATAAGTATAAGTCATAATGAGAAAAATATGGCAGAGGATAAAAAAAACGAAGAAGTAGGGGAAGATGAGGAAGAGGAGGAGGTAGGCGGGGAAGTAGAGGAAGTATTAGAGGAGTGTGAAGAGAAAATAGATGGTAGTGACAGTAAGGATATTGGTAATGGGCTTACTAGTAATGATTTAAGTAATGTTCCTGAAGGTGAAAGTAATAATGATGATGTAGATGATTTATATTCTTCTGGTGGTAGTAAGGAGTTTGAAGGGGATATGTCAGAGGATACTAGTGAGGAAGAGTATAGTGATGAGGATGATGATGATTAGATGTAAGTAATGTAGTGTGGTATAGTTTAGATGGACATAGTCCATATTAAACCGAGTAGACTTACTTGGTTCATCCGAGAAAATATTATGTATTATGAAATAATATACATTCATCGGATCAAATAATAAAAAACATCATTGTTTATATCATGATGTTTTTTTATTAATTTATCATATTACCATGTATGGGGTGTATGGGGTGTCAAGAAAAAGTTTTTGCTTGGGACAAATAATAAAAAACATTATATTTTTGGGCATTTTCTATTATATAGTAGAATGGTGCTATAGAACAAGTGTTTGTTTATTGTGGATAGTTTGAGGTTCATAGAGCGCAGTTCATAGAGGATAGAGGATAGAGGGTAGAGGGTAGAGGGTAGAGGGTAGAGGGTAGAGGGTAGAGGGTAGAGGGTAGAGGGTAGAGGCACCGTGCACGGTGTTAGTGTAGGGTGTAAAAGAAGCTATTTTTGGAAATGTCCAAAACCCGTTTATAACAAAATACTACTATATATTACTATATATCCTTATATTTATAATGAAAAAAGTGTAAAGTATTCCTTAAAATGACAGATCATATAATGACAGATAATACTGTATACGAATGACTGTTGACGGTGTATAGGTATAAAAAAAGCCTATAGTTTTTTAGACTATAGGCTTTTATTTATCTCCTTTTATATCTTATTGTAGGATTCATTGACCATATGTTGAACAGTAAACTCTTAAATATGTCTCCATCTTCTTCATGGCATATGGTTCTGTGTTCATTAGTCTCTGGATTTATCATCTCTATAGACCACTTCTTTGGTGGATTTTCCTTACAAACAAGCATATATTTGCTTCCTGGTATCTGAAGGAGTATGAACTCATCCTCTCTATTTAGGAGGTCTGTGATGTTATCTTTACTTTTCTTTTGCATAGCATATGACTGTTAGGAATAAACTCTAACTTTGCAAATGCCTTCGGAAATACCTTCTTAAATAGCCACACAGACCATTTACATGCCTTTGATTCACTTGGTCCTTTGATATGGTGTGCAAATTCATGCAGAGTGCTTATGATTGAAGGGTTTCTGGAGTCTAGTATGATGGTGGATGAGAGCGGTGAGTAGTGGTATTCATGTCCATTTGTAACGCACACAGGCTTATTATATACGATAGACAGGCTTGTTATGAGCCTATACAGAGCCAAAAGTTTCTCTCCAGTGGCTTTATCTTTCCACCCTGGGTAGTCTGTTATCTTCCATCCTCTGATTGCTTCTATAGCTTCTAGGCGGTGTTTTATAGGCTTTTCCATGATCTCTTGGGAGGTTGGGTACTGTGGATATTGGGGTAGTCTTAAACCAGTCATATATTGTTGTAGGTTTTGCATAAGAAAAAACGTTATATTTATAAGCTTATTTGGTAGCTCTTTTCTCTTAAAACTGTCAACTAACCGCTTGAAACCCTCGTAAATGCATAAAAAGAATATCCCAGGGATTTTTATACTTTTCCTTATATCTACGAGGGTGTGTTTCTGTCAACTATGTGGTTGACAAACTGTCTTCTACAAAATCACCATTTTCGTCTAGTTCTCTGATGCTGTCTATATCTCTCTCTGTTACATCTATGTCGTCAACTTTTCCTTCTTCCGCATAGTACCTTTCGCGGGCATCCTCTTCGTTCTCTGCTTCTACTATTTGCCATTCAATACTTGTGAGGAACGCACAGACTCTATATTTTTTCATACACTTTGAGAATATGATTTATTATAATTTTCTATTTCTAATTCCTCATTCATCTCTCTATCTTGATGTGCTTTTACAGCCTCACTCTTAGCTATAAGAAGTATAGATCTTATGTCTTTTAGTGTGTTTTCTATGTCAGCAGTAATTGCTAACTCTGAATCTGCTATGTAGTCAAAGAAATCTTCAAGTTCTTTTTGGGCTTCTTCCTGTCTGAACTCTACTATCTGTTCTATCTCCTCATCATCTACCTTATCTTCCCACGGCATATCTTTATAATATGACTCATCTCTATATGGATATGCGTAGTCGTTCTCCCTTGTATGAGTTGTAAGATTTCCTTTGTCTTGAAAGCCAATGGCAGTCTGATGCTGATATGTTTGATAGGTAGCAGGAGCTATAGTCTTGAACTTCATATCTCTCTTTTTGAGGTTTGTCGCCTTCATATCCCATGAATAAAGAACATTAGGCTTAATATCATCTCCCTCTCCCTCTGATGACAGTCGTAGCTTGCCTCTTGTAAAGCTCATATGGAGAGGGTTGGTGTTTCGTCCAAAGAAGATGTTCTGTATTTTATCTGTCTTTTTATCTATCTGTACTGCGATGAAAGCTGCTGAGCCAAGGATTCCTACCTCTTCTGATTGTTTCTCTATAAACCGTGCTACCTCAATTGAGAGACATTCTGAATCGTTGAACTTCTGCTCCTCTCTCTTCCATTGGTCTACTATATCTATGTCCGTTGTATATATGAAGCCAAGTTCTTCGTGTTCTTTCTTAAGAGTTTTATCATTTGAGATGCAACCGTTATGTATCACAAGATATTTATGTTTGAGAGAACCGTTGTCTACAGAGATAGGATGAGTCTGGCTCATGAAGTTCGGACTAGAGGTTGGATATCTGTGATGAACTATCATTGCTGATGATTCTTTCTTATGAAGGTCAAACATAAACTTAGCTGGCTCTGTTGCTCTGCTTATTTTGTATTCTTTTGTCTCCATGTCTATATCTATGATACCAAAGCCTTTTATTCCTCTGCTCTGCTGATCCTCAAACTGGTCTATAACAAAACCATTCACGGGTGTCTTGTCTTTAGAAATCGCACAAATAATTCCACACATATTTGTATATGGTTATGTTATTAAGATATTGCTTCTCCCTCTGTGGGTCTTGTTATAAGTCCAAGGTCTATTGCGGCATTGTTGAGATAAGCTCGGTATCCTTCGATATATTTTTCATGGGTATCGTATGAGTTTGGCCATGTTTTATAAAGCGGATTTTCCTGCTCCTCTCTTTGCAATGCTATTCTTTCTTCTATAAGTTCTGCTACATTCTTTGCTGCTGTTTCAGTATTTTCTGCCATGATAACTTCTTCTGTTTTGCCATTCATTACTTTCCAAAACTTTCCTTTCTGTTCTTCTGGAAAATTATTATCATCTACAGTAGGATGCTGACTCCACATAGTTGGTTTCTTAGAATCTGTTTCAATATCATATACGAGGTCAATGAAATCTTTAGTCTCTTGTTTCATTCTCATCTCATATGGAATGCCAATGAGAATTGTATTCTCTTTCTCTTGTATAATTTCTCCAGTGTTAAAATCAAATCGTATAGGAGATCGTCCTCTGTTATTTGCACTGTATCTATCAATCATCTTTCTATATAGTTGTGAAACAGCCTCAAAGTCTTCTGAAGTTTCTATAATCTCTTGTCCCGTGATTGGCATACTTTTGAGATTGAATGACATGAGTTTATTGATTCCTTTTCTTAATCCAAAGAGGAAATATGTTTTGTTTAATTTCCAATTGAATGCAACAGAACGTTGTGCAAGTGTATTGGCAAAGATTTCACAGTTTGGATCTGAGTTATAACTTATGTTAATAAGACGGCTTTTCTCATCAAGATTTTTTTCAAGAGATTTTTCCGTGAATTTCTTTGTACTTAATATATCTCTCTTCGTAGTTTTCTTTGTTGGTGCAAGATTCCATCCTTCTACTATATTATAATTTACCTTCTTCTTATCTTTCATAACTTGATCTATGTCAAGTACATATTCTATCTGATCTTTATAATCTTCATAATATTCAAATGTTTTGATAGCTTTCTGAATATCTTTGAAGATGTTCTTTGTGAGTGAGGTGTATTCTGACACCAAGAGTTGTTGCAATGCTTCTCCTTGTTTTTCTGTTTTATAAATAAGTTCTTTGTGTTTATTTACGCTTCGTGAATTATTTGTAATCTCATTCCACACTACTCCCATATATGCGATGACTGATTCGCAAATTTTTGGATGAGTGATCCATTCTGCTGATGGCACACGGAACTCATATGTTTTTATTTTGCTTCCATCTTCTTGAGTGAACTCATTGTTCGCATGATAATCGCTGATTTTTCCATAATTTCCTTTTGCTCTCAGTTCAAGATTAATCTTATTTTCTCCCATCATGATAGGAAGATAGAATGATGCCATGATACGATGCCACTTTCGTATGGTTGTATCTGTAGGTTTTGTACTCGGCAATAGAAAATGAAGATGACCTCCAATTGATGAGTGAAATGATAATGTACTCATGTCAAAGAGGTTGATGCGATTGTAGAATTCTTTAAAGAGTGTTCCGATATTTTCTGTGAGTTTCTTAGGACTTACAGATGGGTTAGGACGCAACTCTCCAGTTGAAGTACATCCATCCCATCCAATATCTCCTGCTCCATCAATAACAAGTCCTCTATTAGTGCTAAATTTTTCATCATTCTTCAGTAGATTTCTCATGGTATAACATGCATCTACCTTTCGTCCTTGAGATATGAAGTTTAGCTCAGGATCTGCTCCTATTGTAAAAGGAAATGGTCTCATATTGTTAGACTTTAATTGGTAATTTAGTCTTTATCGCATGTGAGCAATTTGTGCAAATAAGATTGGTGAGGTCTCTATCCTCTACACTGAACATATGACTACACCGTTCGCATTTAATAATGTCTATGTTCTGTCTTCCTTTTTGCGTGAATGCTTCTTCATTGCAGAAGTTTATAACCTCAGTGTTTTGTTCTGCTTTCTCTATTGCTCTTTGCGGATGTTCCGTATCTTCATCTTCATCCTCTTCGTTTGGATTTTCAGTGAGTACTTCACTTAAATCAAGTTCGTTATTACATTCTGGACATTCATAACGATATTCCCCACTTGTTTCTGTATCATCGGTATCCCAATCTTCTCTTTCTATATAATAATTTCCAAACTCTGTTACGCCTACAGAATATAATAGAGATTCTATCTCTTCATGACAGCCATTATTTGGGCAGTAAAAAGGCATATATTTATTCTTTAAATATAAAGTTCATAAGGTACATTGCTTATGTGCATACTTTTATTAAAACAATCCTGTAGGCTTTCATTTTCATCAAGTCCTTCATATTCACTTATAGGATCCATCATCATATGATAATATTCCATGTCTTCATCATAATCTGATGTTGCATATTCTCTTTCAGAATCAAACTCATTTAATATTCTTTCACAATCAAAAATACTTAAGTCTACATCATCAATGATGTCCTCCATGTTGACTTTCATATGTGTACAATTAAATAAATAAAATACTTCTTGCCCGCCGACCAAGGCGATAAAAAATAACAAAAAAATAGTATTAAGAATCAAATGCTTCGCTGAACACATCAAGAGCTATGCTATATACCCATGTAGTTCCGCAACCACTAACAGGTTCTATTAAGTAAAGCGTTCTTCCATATGCTTGTTTTGTGTCTTTTATTATTACCTCAAAGGTGAGCGTGTTGTAGAATACCATCGCTCTTTTGCCAATGAGTGTTTGTGCTTGTGTTGTTGTCATATCTTTTTTTATTTAGTTCCGTACTTAGTATTTCCAATACATTTCAAACACTCGCATGTTTTATCGTGTGGTTCCTTGTCTCTATATTCAGTTTCATGGCTTTCTAAGACTTCGTTACATGTTTCACATTCAAGTGAGTAATTATGGATTATGTCGTCTTCATATTTTGCAATTGTAATTTCATGTCCAACATGTCTTTTTATCTCTGTCTTTGTCATATGATTTTAGTTATTGATTGTTGGTAAGTCTTCGTCACCACATTCTTCTAATACTTGTTTGACTGTTCTCATCATTTCTTTAAATAATGCATCATCATCATCTGACATGCCGTATATTGAAAAGAATTTAGCTATGTCTTTTCGTAGCTTTTGTAGCTCTTCTTTTGTCATATATTTATTCATTATGAATTTGTTTAAATACATCACTTATCATTGTGCTTATGTCTGAATAGGTATCATCATCATTTTCTGATAGACCATGGAGTGCATAGAATCTATCAAGAAGTTTTTGGAGTAGGCGTAAGTCTTCTTTTGTCATATGAATTTCTAGTTAAGATTGAATAGTGTGTCATACGCTTTATTTTGCGCCCTGCGTAAGGACATGAGATTTGGTCGACCGCCAAATTCTTTCTTGTTAGCTAACTTGCGAAGTGCTGCATCTTCAATGCTGTGTGCTTTCTTAATGCATCGCCAATGATTAATAACTCCTAGTGTTGAGACTGTTGAAGGTTTATCGCAGAGTCTACAAATTAGTTTCTTTTGAGACATATAATGTCTACATTATTAATAATGAAAAAGCCCACTGTTTCCAGTGGGCTATGTTCTTCTTACTTAGCAATAGCTTCTTCAGTGTGAATGTAGCACACAACATTGTAGTCAGGTTGAGTTGCAAACATTTTTTGATTGTTCGCAAAGATTTGGATGAATGAACCGGCTGGAATATCTTGCGTGATTTTCACATTGATATACTCCTGACCCTTTTCACTCTTACCCTTTTTAGTCCAACCTGCGCCTAGCTTTTTCATTGACATACATTTGTATGTTAAGAATAAATAATAACAAAAGAATAGTATTACAAAGAACACATCTCTTCTCCCGCGCATATTTTCCGTGGGCTGTCGGCCAAGAAGCACACAGAGATGCAGAGAAGAATAAAAGAATAACAAAAGAATAGTATTAAGCGCCCCGAAGGGGCGCAACACACGGTTGGGGGGAGTGGTTGTTTCACTTTGTAAAAATTTCTGGTATTATATGGTAAGGAACCCATCCGCTTCCAGAGAGTTTTTAAGAAGTTTTCTAATCCTACTATAAAAAATATTCTATTTTTTTTGAAACATTTATAGCACACTATAAAAAATATTCTATAAAAAATATTCTATTTCTACGGTAAAACATTCATTTTCAAAAGGTACTTGACAAGTGGTTAAGAATGTGCTATACTGTATTTTAATATGCTAAGAAGTGTTGGCGAATAATAGTTCTTTACTTTTCTACCAAGATTATGTATGACAAAACCAATGAATTAAAATTCGCCCACTTCATGGCATGTAGTTTTAATTATTTTTTAGTGATACATATATGAATCACAAACATCATAATCATTGTGAGCACAATGATGTTTCTTATTGTCGTTCTTGTGATAAAACTTATTGTAAGAGTTGCAATAAGGAATGGGGTAATAGTTATTCAAACTGGACGTATGCACAACCTTATTGGATTACTAATAGTACTAATGTAACTGGTAATGGTGCTCAGAGAGTTACTACTAATACACATTCACATCTTTAGATAAGGAACTTCAATTAAGGAACTTCAATCATGGCACGGAGTCATAAACCAAGTAAGATGGATCATATAAAAGCTGATCAGTTCTTTCAGCTTGTATCTTTCAGATGTAACTATATTAAAGAACAATTGGTGAAGGATGTTTTTTATTCAATGGTTAAAGTTATAGTGCAGGAACTTAAAAGAACTGGTGTTGTGAGGCTCCCTAATTTTGGTGATTTTGTTATAACTGTTCATAAAGGTAGGGTTATGAGGGATGTTAAAACCGGTTCTTTGAGAAAAATATCTTCTAAAAAAACAATTAAGTTTATGGTTGATTATAAGTTAAAGAAATATTTTAATATGTAAGATATATGCTTTATGAAAAAAAACAGTAAGAAAGAAAAAGATGCTTTAACAAAAATTGAAGAAAGAATTGATATTGATGCTGTTACAATAACATCTCTATTGCCATTTATTATTTTATGCGAGAGTTGGAAGGAAAAGAATCTTGAGTTTATATTAAATAATTTTAATGCTCTTTCTGGTTATAAATCATGGAACCTTTTAAATAATTTTGAACAAGAGGATATGTACTCTTATCTGGTATCTAGAGGATATGAAGATGATGAGCGGTGGGCTGAATTTAAAGAGAATATGTTAAATAAGAATAGTAAGGTATAATAAACGAGAAGTCGCCTACACCTATTTAGCTATAGTGTTTAGGTTATATATGCGGTCCAGCTTGTAAAAGAGCTGGATTTTTCGCTTTTATTATACTTGTTCTTCCTTTGTGGTATACTTATATTGGATGAGAATATATTTTTTTAAAATTTTATGCCAGCATCTAAAGAAAAATTAACGCCTGAACAAATGTCTCAGCGTATTTCTGATTTGAATAAAAGTCTTGGATATAGTGAAGTTGCTTTAAGTGAATCTCCTACCGCATATACAAACACTGAGAACCCTACACGGTCTGATTTGTTATCTGAAATAAATATTAGGAAACTACAGAATCAAAAAGATGTACTTGAGAGCCAGGTTAAACAGGCTGAGTGGTATGGAAAAGGTAAGGCTCCAGAGGAAAGAGGAGGTAAACGGCATGAAGGTCTATTAGAAAAGGGTTTAGGGGCTCTTTCAGCTCCATTACATGGGATCGTAGGTGGTGTACAGGCTCTTACAGGTACAGGATCCGTACCAGGTTGGCAGAATGTGTCTAGAAACCTCACTGTTAAGGAGAATTTTGGTGATGTTTTACGTAAAGTAGGTGCTCCTGGCTATGTTTCAGCTCCTTTAGGCTTTATGTTGGATGTTACATTTGACCCTGTAAACTGGGCAACTGCAGGAACTGGCGCTTTAATACCTAGAATAGGGGCTGGATTGATAAAAGGAGGTTCAAAAGGGGCTTTAAAGGGCGCAGAGAGTGGTTTTTTAGGTAAAGCATCGACTATTTCACGTATATTAACGGGTTCTGGGCAAAAAGGCATAGATGATGCGGTTAAAGCCATTGAAAAAGAAGGGTTAAAGTTAGGAAATCTTACAGATGAGCAGAGAAAAGCACTAGGATTAAGTAAATTTAAGGAAAAAATAGCTCAAATGCAGGAAAAATCGATTTCTTCTACTGATGAATACCAAAATATAATGAAAAATAGTCTTAAAGGCATATTAGATGAGCGTGCATCATTAGAACCAGCTGGTTGGAATAAGGCAAAACAGGCATATCTTTCGCTTGGGGATATAGTTAGAGAAAAAGTTGAGGAATTGCCTTATGGGGAGTCTCTTTTAAAGGCATTTGATATGAATCCCGGTGTATGGTTTAGACAGGCAATATTAAAGGATAAATTAAAGAATTTAAGAGAAAAAAAGATTCCTAAATTAGAAATAGTAAGAGATCCTGTAACCGGTGAAGTTATATCAACGAATGAAGAAGAGGTAAAAAAAGCTTTTGATGAGGTAACAGGTATTTATGGAGATTATAAGCCAGTAAGATCGATGTCTGATATGATGCCAGATACACCACTTGGTCAGAGAGTACAAGAGGCTCCTGCTAGAAAACTTTCTGAAATGGTTGATGAGAGTATATTGGCGGCAAAGTCTCCATCTTCTATAACACGGTCTGAAGATGCTTTAACTAATTCACAAAGGATGCTTGGTGAGGCTAATGAAACATATGTACAAAGGGATCTCGTAAAAATACTTACTGATGAGGCTCGGATGGCTGCAAAAGACTTTGATACTGAAAAGACTGGTTTGAAGTGGTATGACGAAAAGGTAAAAATGCTTAATGAGATAAAAACAAAAAATGGTACACCATGGGTTAAGAATACATTGGATGCATATTCTGGATTTATAAATTTCTTTAAGGGTGCAAAGGTTAATGCCTTGAGTCCATCTGCGATTGTTAATGCGGCAGTAGGAAATCCTACTATGGCGTTTCTTGCTGGAGTTGATATAACACGCCGTTCTTATTTTAGCGCCATTAAAGATTCATGGGATTTCCTAACAGGAAATGGTGCTAATTTCATGAAAAAATATTTTCCACCTGATAACCCTTCTTCATCATATATTCTTAATTTTATAAAAGAACATGAAAATACTTTTGGTAAAGTAATAGGACTTAATGAAAGAAGTTTTAGTGATGATGCAATATTACAAATGGCTAAGAAAAATGCCGAAGAAGTAGGTGTTACATTGAATGCTGTAGATCTTATAAAAAAATTAAAACAATTAAAGGGTGAGATGAAGAGTACTCCGTTACAGAAATATAGAAAAGATTTAAAAGAAGGTAAAATTTCAAGTGAAGAACTTCCAACATCTTTTTCTGCAGAGATGTATGGTAATAGTGAATATTATTTGAAAATAAAAAATTGGGCTGAGAGTAATCAAAATACAAATCTTGCCGCTAAGGCTATAGATGCAATAATAAATAAAGGAGTTTCTGGATATGAGCGTATAGATCAATCTCACAAACTCGGTCTATTCGTACATGCCATTACAAATGGATTTAGTGAGGGAGAACTTCTTAAGATATCAAGAGCTATTCCAATGAAATATACTGATATTGAAGAAAAATATAAGAGCGGCGGAAGATATCTCTATAGATTAAAACCAGAAAAGGCATTAGAATTTTCTAGTATTATATATATGAATTACGCAGCTATGCCTGCTGCAGTAAAGATACTTAGATCATTGCCAATATTAGGCTCACCGTTCGCATCATTCTCCTATGGTATGGGTGCGAAAACTATAGAGTCTGCATTATATAATCCTGCGGTATTTAATAAAATAAACTTTTTAATGAGTGAGATATCTGGTCCTAAAACTCCATTAGAAAAGGAAGCAATGCTTCAGGGATATTATACAAATTTTAGTCAGACAGGAATGGTTAAGTTACCATTCTCAAGAGAAAATCCTTTGTATCTGAATGTAACAAATATGATTCCATATTTGTCTTTTAATATGTTTACAGAAAACGGTAGGAAGTATTCAGATCAATTTCCTGATAGAATGACATCAATGGTAGATTCTTCACCATTATTAAAGGATCCTGTTGGACAGGTTATATTTGATAATATTATACAACCGATGTTGCTTCAGGGAGAACAACCGCAAAGCTCATTCGGTACTCCGATATATCCAGCCACGGCTACACCGTTAGAGAAGAGCGGATATGCTTTAAGGCAATTAGGTGAGGCTCTGACACCGTCAGGTCCTCTGGCGGTAGCTGGTGCAATAGCAGGTTTAACACCATTATCAGAGGCAGCGATAGAGACTGTTCCAAGTTATAGATTTAGAGGTCTTGCAAGAGCAGTTCGTGGAGAGGATGTTCAAGGAATGAAGAGAAAAGAACATCCTGCATCAAGAACAATGAGAACCGGATTTTCAACCGCAGGTTTACCAACATCGCAAATGGATTTAGATTTTATGGCGAATACATTATCTAAGAAAAAATAATATGCCAGATATGATACAACAGGGAGCGTTGCAATCTGTATTGGGTGCAACACCTCCACAATCTTTAGGAGTACAAGGACAATCAACTCAAGATCAATCGATGATGAAGCAAAATCTTGATGATAAGTTTTCAAAGATGGAGAATGAATACAGAAGGTATAATTCGAATAGAATAGTTGCAACAAATAAGAAAGAAGAGGAGAGAGTTCTTGCATTAAGACAAGCATTAAAATTATTGCAACAGGCGGGAATAGATCCAAACGATCCTCAGCAGATACAAGATTTTATGGATAAACTCGCTGAACGAAATCCAGATCTTCTTGCTATATTTGAAAATGCAATGAATATATTATTAGGAGGAGAACCACAAGATCAACAGACTGGTGCTCAAGAAGGTCAACAGATGCCACAACAACAGACTGATCAAATGCAACAACCTATGCAACCACAGATGTAATAAGAGTCATTATGAATATAATAAATATATATGAAGGAATATCCAAAGACATACGAAGATTGTTATACAAGAGAAACTGCTGTAAGAAAATGTAAAATAGAATATGTAACTAATGGAAATGGGATATCGAATAGTGAATATAATAATCTTTTCGAATCTGAGTTACGAAGGATAATGGAGAATATTTTTGACATGATTGTAAGATTTTCTTGGCTTCATTTTGGATTTGAATATAAAGGATATAAAAGGAGAAAGACCGGACCGAATTATTTTGTCATAAATGGAGCATTCGGTGTTTACATGAGGCATTTTATTGGTATTGATTATCGTGTTTTTTCAAGAAATCCTTATTATTCAAAAATAGTTTCATATTTTAAAGATTTTTTTAAGGACTTTGACAAACATAATCCATTTGAAGAACCTGAATATTATAAATATCCATATAAGCACGTTACTATTGATTTTCTTACGATAGTTGCACAGATGCCTGATAGATTGGATCTATTACAAATGGCTGAAGATAAAAAGTTGAAGTGGGATGTATTTATGGACTATGTTATAAATCATGCACTTTGTCATAATGATAAAATAAATAAGAAAATGTATACAATAATTAATCCTGTAGCGATATGTTCTCCATATATAAGAAATAATATGAGGAAAAACGTATCGGGTGGATATAAAATACTATGAAGAAATTAAAACCAGTAACATATGTAAATGGTTACTATAAATCAACAACGCAGAATACGATGCAACAAGTTTTGCTATTGAAAGCAATGGCAGTCACTAATGACCCAAAGAAATTAAGAGATATGATAGGAGCAAGAAGTGTTGCTGATGTATATAGGACTTTTGATAAATTATCAATTAGAAAAGAATATCATAGAGCTCTTTCAAAACTTGGTATAAACTTTGATTACATAGCAAGCGGTATTAAGAATGTTTGTGATACTGCGGAGAAAGATGATGTAAGATTAAAGGGATATCAGATATTATTAAAATCTTTAGGATTAGACTCTTATAGAGAGGATGAAGGCGGTGACACATCTGGATGGGAGGAGGTTCTAATGAAGACTATAGAAAAAAATAGAGATATTGGCGTATTGGAATCAGCAAAAATAGATGTTGACTATGAGGTAAAGACACCAGAGATTCCTGATAGTGTTAGAAAGCAAAAGGAATTAGAATTAGAAGAGGATGTTAGCAAAAGTATTTATGAATAAATATGAATATAAAAGATACAGATTTAATACAAAAGATAAAAGATCCAAAATTTTATCTCGAAAATTTTTGCCAAATTAAAACCAAAGATAGAGGTTTGGCTCCATTTATCTTGAAAGAGGCTCAGAAAGATCTTTTCAATACATTAAAACATAATAATCGTGTCATAATCTTGAAGGCTCGGCAGATGGGATTTTCATCTGCTGTAACAGGATATCTCTATCATAAAACAATTACAACGCCAGGCGTGAATACGGCATTGATAGGATATAATTCTGAACTTACGATGGAACTTTTAGATAAGGTCAAGACATTTCATAGAACTACTCCAGAATCCATACGGCCAAAGATTCAATATAATTCTAAGTCTGAAATAAGTTTTCCAGCAATAGATTCTAAGATTATTGTTCTTCCTTCAACAGAAAATGTAGGTAGAGGCTACACTTTGCACAATGTTCTTTTAACTGAACTTTCTGCATGGGAAAAGGCAGAAGAAAAAATGTCTACACTTGAGGCATCTGTTCCAATTGGCGGACAGATTATAATTGAGTCATGTGTCACTGGTGATACTATTGTATTAACAGAAAATGGACTTGTTTTTGTTGAAGATATTCATGATTGGGAAAATAATTCTTTAGGTTTTTCAGAGGGTAAAAAAATATTGCTTGATGGGCACTACGGTTTAAAACCAACAAAAACATATTATAATAGCGGAATAAAAAATGGATATAGGATTAAAACAAAGCATGGCTATGAACTTGGGATGTCATCTGTGCATAAGTTGTATGTATTAAGAGGAGAAAAATTGGAGTTTATAGAATCAAAAAATTTACGTATTGGGGATTTTTTGGCGATAAAATATGGACAAGAGATATGGGGAAATAATAACAGTATTGATTGGGAACCAACGCAATATGGTTTTAATAAGGGTTTTATAAAATTATTTAATCCGAAAGAGATAACTTCAGATTTAGCATATTTGCTTGGGTTGATATTGGGCGATGGCTATATTGATTTTAAACAAGGAAGAGTTGTTGTTACTACTATTGATGATGATGTTTCTAGTTTTTTGTTAAACCAACCTTTTGGTCTAAGGTTTAAACAATCAAATGGTGATGATTACTATCACTATATATGTAAAAATGAGTCTTTTGTTGAATTTTTAAATATTTTTATAGGATGGAAAAAAACAAAGGCACCTAAAAAAGAGATACCAGTGGTTGTTCTATCGTGGAGTAGAGATAATGTTGTTTCATTTTTACAGGGGTTATTTGATGCTGATGGAAGTTGTAGAAAAGATCGCGGATCGGTTTCTTTTATAAGCACCAGTAAAAAAATGATTGATGTATTAAGAGTTATTCTTTTGAATTTTGGAATAATAAGTAGGACGTATACTTACAACGCTCCACCAAGTAAAAAGGTAAAAGTTTGGTCTAGTGGGTATAAGTTAGAGATTGAAGAAAGTCATAGTATTATATTTTTAGAAAAAATTGGATTTAGAATTAAAAGAAAACAGGATTGTGGAAAAATATTAAGGAAATATAATTTTTGTCGTCTTGAAAAAATACCGGGGGTTGGATTGATATTAAAAAAGTACATGAAAGAGCTTGGATTGAAATATTCTGATATATCAAGAGGATTAAATAAAAGTTTTTATTCTAAGAGTGGTGATATTACATATAAGATACTGGGTATGATATTGGATATATGTAGAAATAAAGAATCAAAAACATATGAAGATATAAAAGAATTATATGATAAAAAATATTATTATGATAATATTGTTTCAATAGTTCCAATAGAAGAGAATGTTTATGATTTTACGGTTGATGACGGTCATACTGTAACCTATAGTGGAATTATTGGTCATCAAACCCCTAGAGGCATTGGAAACGTATATCATAGAATGTGGATGGCTGACGATAATGATTATATAAAGAAAGAGTATGGATGGTGGTGGGATTATACAGAAGAGGAGATAAAGACCATTGAAAGGAGAATGAATAATCCAAGTAAGTTTGCTCAAGAGTATAGTCTTGAATTTCTTGCATCAGGAAGAATGGTATTTGATCAGATGGCTGTTAGAAGACAAAGAAAGAATGTATTACTTGTTGGTGATAATGTAAAAGCACCAGATGGAACGGAATATAAAGTTAGAATATCTGATGATCTAAGGATATATAGAGAACCGGAAATGAGTAAGTTGTATGTTGTTGGAGCAGATGTTGCAGAAGGAGTAGATGGTGGAGATTATTCTGTTGCAGTAATATTAGATAGGATGACTGGCGAAGAGGTAGCATTTTTTAAGGGACATATAGAGCCAGATAAGTTTGGAGCAAAATTAAATGCATGGGGTAGAAGATATAATAATGCACTCATGATTCCAGAAATTAATAATCATGGACTTACAACAGTAACTGTTTTAAAACAATTAATATATCCATCAATGTATTTCAGACCAGCTCATTTTGAAAAGATTGCGTCTGCATGGGGTGTAAAACTTGGGTGGAAGACTACAAAACTTACAAGGCCATTATTGATAGATGATTTTGCACAAGCAGTTAGAGATGAGACTTTAATAATACATAGTAAGGAAATTTTAGATGAGATGTCTACGTTCATTTATGATGCATCTAATAATATGAAGCCACAGCCAGGGTTTCATGATGATACAATTATGGCAACCGGCATAGGATATCAAGGATTTAAAGTTCTTTATGATAAACCACTCACTCAGCTCAATTATGCATCACATCTCCCTAGTGGTTTTTCTTATTAGATACAGATATTAAAAATTTTGTTATAATAAACTTAGGATATCTATTCAGTATTAATATATGGCACAACAACAACCTTATAATCCTAGTGATTATGGAGAACATGAATTAGAACTCCGTAGATTATTCTTTTTACAAATGGAAGATGCTAGGAATTATTTTTTAAATACAATAAAACCGAGACTAGATAGATCATATAAATTATATATTGCATATACGGGAGATAGACAAAAGGAGATCAAGAGTTGGCAGGCAAATATTTTTGTTCCATATATAAATGCTGTTGTTGAAACATTAATGCCTCGTATTCTTGACGCAAGACCTGATTTTACCGTTCAAGGCAGAACTGAAGATGATCAATTAAAGGCTCCAAAACAACAGATGCTGTGTGATTATCTATGGGAGATATCTGAAATGGACAATACGGCAGAATTGGCTGTTCGTTCATCATTAATATATGGAACTGGATATCTACAGACAAGTTGGAAGAAAGATGTAAGAGAACATAGATTTTTATCTACAAAAGATCTTCTTTCTAAGAAATATAAGTATGAGTGGAAGAAAAAGACTTTCTATGATGCTCCATTTTGTGAATGGGTAGATAATTACAGTCTTTGGTATGATTGGCATAATATAGATAGGAAAAGTAAGCAATATTGGTTTAAACGTCTTGTTTTAACCGCTCCTGAAATAAAGAGAAAGTATCCACAAGCAGATCCAGAGCGTTTAGCTATGGCTCTTTTAAATTGGGGAGGAGATTTAACTGATTATGCTTCTGTAAGGCAGTTGGTAAAGTCAAATCATATATATATTATTAAAGGTCAGACTTCAATTGTTAGTAATAGAGGAATAGGAGATGATAGATATAATATATATGGAGACCAGAGACTTCAAATGTATGAAGTTTTTGAATGGTGGAGACCATTTGATGATGAATTTGCTGTAATGGTTGGTGGATCTTATGTCCCTATTCTTAGTGGCGGAAGTGTTCCAATTGCATATGATTTTAAGGAAGCTCCATTTATAGAAATACCTTATTTGAAGTTACCAAATGAGTTTGAGGGATACGGTATACCAATGTTATTGGAAAATCCTCAGATTATGCTTAATCAGATTAAGAATCAGAGGCTTGATGCAACGACATTGAGTATTCATAAGATGTGGATTGTTAATCCTCTTGCTAATGTTAATAAGGATGAACTTGTAACAAGACCATTTGGTATTATATATTCTGTTGATCCTAATGGCGTTAGAGAGGTTCAATTCAGTGATATTAAGGCTAGTGCGTATAAAGAAGAAGATCTTTTGAAGGCAGATATGAGATATTCTTCTGGTGTTGATGATTTCTCAATGGGAACTGGGAATGCAGGAGCCAGTGCAACTGAAGTACGTCATCTTAGAGAATCAACATTAGAACGTGTCAGATTGTTTATTAATCATTTAGGATCTGCATTTAGTGATGTTTTGAGGTATTGGATGGATATGGAGAGACAATTCTTTACAGAGCCAATGTATATTAGGATCCTTGGTGAGAATGGTCAGCCAACATATCCGCTTATAGAAAAAGATGACCTTGAAGGTAAGTTTGATTATAAAGCTACAGTTATACCATCTATAACTGGTATGAATGATGTTAAGAAGAAACAGGATATGGATTTGTTCCAGCTTCTTATTAATCTTCCATTTATTGATCCAAAGAAACTTACAACTAAGGTTTTATATGATTGGAGCTGGAGTATAGATTCAATAGCTGCTGCAGAAAATGCAGAACAGGGTATGCAACCAGGGATGGAGCAAAGTCAAGAACAACAAATGTCTCCTGAAGAACAGGCTATGATGTTGCAACAACAAGGTCAAGGAGCAGAGATGGCTCAACCACAACCACAAGGTATTCCATTGCCAGAAGGAGTTGAAATGGGTGGAGCTATATCTCCTGAAATGATGGCACAGATAGTGCAGATGGTCGCTCCAAAAGGGGTAGAGAAGGTTATGGCAGAGCAGCAACAGCAACAGCAACAGCAACAGGCTATGGGAGGTGCAGGTGGCGCAGAACCTTCGGGATACGGAATAGCTTCAAGGCCTATAAATCTTTTGAGGGGAGGTCCACCGCCTACTGTGAAGGGTGTATTAGATCAGAGGGGTGCAAATCCTAGAGGATTTAATAGGGGTGGAAAGGTTAATACAAATATAAATATAAAGAAAAATTCAAATCCTGAGAGTGCATTAATGAATAGAGTGTTTAATATTCAACGATAAGTATTAATTATTTTATATGGCAAATCCTATAGGATGGGGATATAAAAATCTAAGTGAAATGAAAGGTGTAAAAAAAGATAAGAAAATAGATTTAATGAAGGATATAATAAGTGGGATAAAAAATTATCCAAAAAAGTTTTATGGAAAGGCAAACCTTCAACCTGACCTTGGTAAAAAACTTAAAGATGAAGCAAAAAGAAGGGCAGAAGCAGGCGAGAATCAGAACATTATGGCAGAAAATCAATAAACATTTATTAAATAATATATTATAATTATGAATACGGAGAACTCAAGACAACGTACTGTTGAAGATTATTTTCCAAAGGAGCTTATTGACCAATGTAATGAAATGGAAAATGATGAGATGAAGTCATTGCTTATTGGTATAACATCAACAAGACACTGGATAGCTATTATGAAGTATCTATATAGCCGTAAGATGATGGCACAGAATGGATTGTTTACATTAGATCCATTTAAAGATCAGACAGCAATGGCAAGATATCAGGGTGTTATAAGTGGTATACTTGATTTGCCAGAGGGGATATTGGTATTAAAGGATAATGTAAATAAGGTTGATAGGAAGAAATAATTTTTGTGGTATAATTAAACTAATAAGTAATTTTAAATACTATGCCAGGGAATTGGATACAGGGAATGCATATGAAAAAAGGTGCACTCCATGAACAATTAAATGTACCTAAAGGAGAGAAGATATCAGCTTCAAAAATAAGTTCAGCTGCTAAGTCTTCTAATCCTCTTTTACGTAAGCGTGCTATTTTGGCTAAGACATTAAGTAAATTTAAATAATTAATATATTAATTTATTAATATATGGCAACATTGCAGGAGAAGAAAAAGAAACTTCTCAATAAGAAACTAAAGAAGGGATACGCTCAAGAAGAGAAAAGTGAAGGAGAAGACTATTTTGGAAATTATATGAAAAAGAAGAGTGGTTTAGGAAAACAGAGTGGTAAGTTTAAAAAATTAAAGAATATTAATAAAAAATAGTATGATGATGAAAAATAGTCATATGCCTTTAGGCATGCCACCAAGTGCAGCACCTATGGGAATGTCTTCACTGCCACAAATGACAGGTGTGCTTTCTACATTATCTTCAGCTGACAGTGGTCGTCTAAAGGTCGGTGCAGGATCATTGAAGGCAAAGAAGAAAAGTGTTTTAAAGAAAAAGCTTAAGAAATTAAAGAAAATATCATAAACATATGATGGATAAAGGAAAAATGAAGTCAATGAAGTGTGATATTGTCGGTGATGCAATGAAAAGGCATATGAGCGGTGAAATGAGTAATATGGGTGGTGGTAAGGTAGATCTTGCGGCTATTGCAAAGAAACTTTCCGGAAAAAAGTTTAAAAAGAGCTAGAAAAGTGTTCATTATTAATTAATTATGAAGATAGAAAAATATGACTGATCCAAACCTTGGGTCCGGTGGGATGCCGGGTAGCCCTGACAATGGTCCAGCCTCAGCTGGGCAGCCATCTGGAGATGGAACTGATTATAAAGCGTTATATGAAGAGTTAGAGTCTAAAATGGGAGGAATGGGAAATGAATTAGGGGAATTTCGAAGTTTCTTTGAGGGAATTTCACCACTCCTTGAAAAATTAGACAAAAGTCCTGAACTTGTTCAGGCAATCGTTGATGGTAAAATTGACACTGATTTGGCGAAAGCCGTATTAGAGGACAAAGTTACCATAGGCGATGCAAAGGTGGTCACTCAAGCCCATGAAAACGTACAGAAAGAATTAGGCAAAAAGGCCTATTCTTCCGCAAGCGCTGAAGAACTCACGAAGCTTATTGAAGAAAAGGTAGGCGAAGTGAAACGTGAACTTGGAAAAGATTTAAAAGAATCAGAGGAAATGAGGAATTTTGAGGTTGGCGTTAATGAATTCATAGCAAATACTCCTGATTTCGCAGATTATGCTGATAGGATAAATACTTGGATAGACGAACATGATGTGACTGATATCAAGATCGCATATTATGCGGTTAAAGGTGAGGTTTCAGAAGTTGAGTCTAAGAAGCGTGCAGAAAGAGATGCAGCTGAATATCAAAAAGGACAGGCTCCAGGTGGTGGCCAGTCTGGAAGTTATTATGTGCCTAATACTGGAGAGGTTGTTGATCGGCTTATAGCTGGTAGAACCAATCCAAATATTTTCTGACAATAGGGTAAGGTGTTCATTGACAATTTAAGTAAATAAATAATAACAGTTGTTATATGCCTAATGTTTATCCGTGAACGTAATGTAGCGCGGATGTAAAATTTCACTATATGCGGGGAACCGATGTTAGGCCATGGATAGGATACTGTATGGAGTAATCTTGCAGCGAACCCTAATAATTTCATGGATAATCACAATCCGCAGGTAAGGCACTGTTAAAAATTCGGGAATTTGTAATGCATACATTCCGGTACATCATCCTTAAATTGGAATAAGAATAAGTTATTAAACTTAATCATATTTTCTTTATTCATACGTAATATGAATTTAGTATTCTGATTTGTTGGAGTAATAGTCATTTCTATTCTCCATTTATGCCAGAACCATTTTTTCATGGTTTGATGTTCTCCTAATGTATAGCGATATGTCGATAGATACATGGTGTGTGATGAATGCTTTGGTTGAGAATAGTAGCAACCATCATCTAGGAACCAAATAAGAATAGCTAGTGGCTGTAACATATTTAATATGTTCATATTTACTCTCTTTCTTTTTTCTCCTAGGTATGTTGTGTAAAATAGTCCAAAAAGATCTGTAAAATATTGATGTTGGATACTTGCGTAATGGTAGGAAGGCGTAGAGTTTATCTCTACTCCATTGATTACCCTATCTTTATTAAGACAAATATTTGCCTTAGCTTGGATGATAAAAGGATATAATATATCTTTCTTCCAATCTAAATATTTGTTTTGAGCTTCACAATGATTCATTAATAATCTACACCTTCCGTTTGGTCTAATATTAATAGATGAATCACCCATCATTCCTCCTAAGCATATTTGTATTTGCTTGTCAGTAAGAATGTTACTCTTATATCGATTGGCAAGATCTCTAGATGGTTTATTCTTTATACCTGTTTTGTTTCTTTGAATAGACCAAAATTCTTGTTGGCAGATCACATTACAAAATAATTTTTTCCATGAATTTTTACCCTCTGCTATAAAATATTTATTGCAGAATTTACATGTTTTGTTCATAAAATAGATATTAATTTTTATATATCTATTATAACACAAAACCAAAACAGTGTCAACCTCAACGACTGTACGTGAAACATTGTTCAAAAAACAATGATGAGCCAGTCTAATCCTACGTGAGAGCGTAGGTAGGAAATAATTATTCCTTAGAAAATATCAATCACTACACCGAGCCGACCCATGACCAGGGAGCGGCAATTACATTAACAGCAGCAAATGCAGGGCGAACAACTACCACATCTGATGCAGAGGGACGATTAATCGTCGATGCTACAGATAAGATCTTCTTGCTTGAACCTAGACTTATTGGGTCGCCTATTAGTAATAATGGGAGAGCATTAAGATTATAAGGAAAACTAGCTATATGCTGGAAACTCTCGTATATATACTTGACAAGTAGTTAAGAATGTGCTATAATAAGTATATATGAAAGATCAATTACCTAAGTGTAAAAATATTGTTTTAGAGACAATCAGCAGGCAAGACCAAATAGAGCATAAAGAACTTGCTTATTTAATTGGTGTTTATTTAACAGATGCATCAATTACAGAATGTAATTTCAATCTTCAAGTTATTGATAAGGATTTTGCTGAAAGAGTATTAGAATATTGGAAAATATTTATACCAACTACAAAAGCATATTTAAGAAAAAGATGTGAAAGAAAAGGTTGGAATAAGAGTGATAGGTATGTAATAAAACTTGGTATAGGTGAATATGCAAAATTTTTTAAAAAAATAACAGAAGATAAATTTAAGATTCCTATACAGATATTAAATTCTGAATTAAACATAAAAAAATGGTTTATTGCTGGTGTAATGGATGGAGATGGATGGATAAGTAAGACTGAAAGAAAAAAATATCCAGGATTATTTCAGTATAGAATTGGTATTGGAGGAATAAAATCTACATGGATAATTGAATTTAGAAATATGTTGATATCATTAAATGTTATACCATTAAAAATGGAAGAATTTATAACAAAAAATGGAAAAATATTCTGTAGATTTAATGTAAAACCAATAAGTTTCTTTAATGCAGGACTCTTCTTTATGTTAGATAGAAAGGTAAGAAGATGTTTGGTAGCCTCAACGACTGCACGCTAGTCCCCTTTTAAAAGGGTGAAGATATAGTCTGATCTGCATGGCGACATGCAGTTAACACAAGAATAAGCATCCATTAGTTACATTACTTACAAACGTAGGTAAAACATACGATGGAAAAGGATGGAAGGGTTCCTCAATGCTCAAACGAGCTACAGGAAATCCGGAATTTAAGTGGTTCGAAGACTTCTATGGTGGTAGATATGCTCGCGTAAGTGCAACTTATACCGCAGGCACTGATACAATTAGTGTAACTGGTGCCGGTTCAAGTTCAGCTTATATCTTCACAGTTGGAGATGTAATTAAGAATGCTCGTACAGGAGAAAATCTTGTTGTTCTGACTATTGCAAGTACAACATCTATTACAGCTACTCGCTCATATGGAGCAACAGCTGCTGCAGCAGGTGCAGCTGGCGATGGATTATTCATCGTTGGTAATGTAAGTGAAGAGAATGCTGGAGCACGAAATGTAAACGCAACAAGATCATCTGCCCAAACAAACTACACTTTGAAACAACCAATCTGGGTGTAGTAAAATTCGACTATATGCTGGGATAACCTGTTAAGTCATAGATAGGATACCGGGCTGGGGCGACCTACCGGCGAACCCTGAAAATTCTATGAATAGGGTCAATCAGCAGAAAAGATAACTTAATTATATGGTCTGATTGTAAGCTTATATAGCATACAATCAGGAAGTTCATTGAAAATGGGGCTTTGCCTCAAAATATCAACAAGGTTACGAGTTTCTTCCACAGAGAATGAGATGATTGGATATCCGGAAGATGTTCTGATTTTGGCAGTAAGTTTAAATCTTTGCCAAAGCCACTTCTTTATAGCAGATACTTCAGAAATAGAAAAAGAATTAGTGCATAATATAGAATTTCTATTTCTTTTATCTAAACATCCATCATCTAAAAACCAAATAAGAAGAGAAGTTTCAGACATAAGATTTAAAAATCTTCTGTCTATCATTTGTCTCTTATTTCTATAACACATTCCGTAAAGATTAGTTAAAGAAGGATGGGATATAGAATGAGCATGATACTGAACTTTCTCTTTCATGATGTAATCTTTATATAGGTGTTCTGGATTTACAAATCTATTAGGTTCTTTCTGTCTAAATATAATAGATAATTTAGACATCTTGAACTTTAAATAGTCTAATTGTTTCTCAGAATGACATAAAGATAAGCGGTGGAAACCGTCTGTTTGTAGTGATAAGAATCCATCACCCAATATAGAACCATAGATTATTTCTAATTGTTCTTTATTTAATGATTTTTTCTTTATCGCTAACGTTTCATGATATCTCTTATCGGTTTTTCTGGGACGTTTATTGTTATAGGATATGTCTATACATTTTCTAGAGCATAGATTTGTACTCTCTCTTTTGGGAGTAAATATATTATCACAGATAATACATTTTTTCTCATCTGACACCCGCCGTGGAAAAAACTTACAGCATTCATCCTTACACTTATTAGAACAAAAAATTTTATTGTTAAAATTAGTTTCAAAAGGTTGAGAGCACAATTTGCATGTTTTGTTGATATTCATAGATATAGTTAAGTTAAATTCTCACAGACTATACGTCGAACACTAAGGTTTAGTGAAGATATAGTCGCTCCTCATATGAGAATATGAGTGATAAGGTAATCTTATCAGACATTAAAAATGATGTCAAGATTGTAACAGATTTTCAAGACAACTATTGCCTTGAGTAATACTGAGAAGGAAGCCAACCTCTACGGAGGAAAGGATTAAGAGAATGGTCCTTGTAAAATTTAGCCATATGCTGGAACATCTCGTTAAGCCATAATTACTTCTTAGGTAATAATGTTATGGATAGAGACAATCATGCAGGAAAGCTAAGTACGATAGGATGGATAGCAGGTTTTTTTGATGGAGAAGGTTATATAGGTCTTTGGAAGAGGACTGATAAAAGACAGCCTCATTATAAAGATACTTATAGACCAAGTGTCGTTATCGCTAACACGGATAAAAAAACCATAGATTATCTATCAGAACAGTTAAAATCGTTCAATGTTACTCACTACATAAAATATCGTCCATCAAAAAAAGGGTGGAGAGAAAGTTGGGTAGTGGAAGTAAATGGATTTGAACGAATAAAGAAGTTCATTGATCTCATTAGTGAATATACTGTAACGAAAAAAGAACAAGTAGCTCTTGTAAAAGAGTTTCTTAATAGAAGATCGGCAGTATATAAAAATGTCCCTTATATAGAAAGGGATCATGAGATATATGAACAATTAAAACTGTTAAAGCGTGCTTAAATCCCCAGAGACTATACGCTAAACTCCCTATGGGAGATGATATAGTCCGATCTACGATGGAGACACGTAGAGCATAGCAGAAATGACTATGCCATTCCTTTAATGGAATGTAACAATAATGCTTCCTTACCAGAGAGCAAAGAAGGGAACAGAACACGCTTTGGATAGAATAGTGTCCATTATGGTGGTAACATCATAATTAAATAACTCTTAATTGCGGGAAACTCCCAAGTATCTAATTCTGCCAAAGAGCAACAATGAATTAGTGGGGACAATCCGCAGCCAAGGAAATATGAACAAAAATTTAGCGTATATATTAGGAGTCTTTTTAGGAGACGGGTCGATATGTTCTGACAAAAGAACATTTATGTTACAAGCGATAGACCATGATTTTGTAAAGAAGACAGTTAGTAATCTTGAAAAGTTAAGTGAGAATAATGTTAGTATTGGTGAGGAGAATAGACTTACTAAGGCTAATAAGAAGGTGTTCTCTACAAGATTGAGTGACGTGAAGTTTTGCAATATACTTCAAGAAATCACTCATAATAGAAAGAATCTTCCAATAGACTTCTCTGAGTGGGATAAAGTTCTACAAAGAGAATTAATATCTGGATTACTCGACAGTGAAGGGTATGTATCTAAAACAAGAGAACATATCTATAATGGTCATAAAGTATGTGATCTAAAGATAGGTATAGGAGCTTGTGATTTGTGGGTATATGAACTTCATTCTTTCTGCCAAAATAATGGTATAAGGGTTGGAGTAATCACTAGAGAGATATTAAAGTCAGGTAAGATTTTCGCTAAATTTACGTTTAATAAGAAAAGCTTTATAGAAAACGGTCTATACTTCAATATAGGAAGAAAGCAAAATAGACTTGAAGAATATAAGGTTTTATTTCCAGGTTCAACGACTAAACGAGGTATATCCATAACAGATGAAACAAAACAGAAGATGTCTATTTTTGCGAATAGCAGAGATAGGGTTGGAGGGAAGTTCATTAAAATGGATAATGATATAGTCTGAACTCTATGGCGACATAGAGAGGTTGACAGAAATGATCAACCTACCCTTAATGGGTAATAACAAAATTGATTGAACGTGCATTCTGGTTCAGTGAAAAAAATTCAGACACAGGAACACAGAGCCATCCACGACGTTCCACTGGCGGTATGCTAGAGTTCATCGAGGGTGGTAACTCGTATGTTCAGAACCAAGGCGGTCCATTGACTGCTCCTGATTTGAACACGTTCCTACGTGAAGGATTTACCTACGGTAATGATACAAAGATGCTTTTTGCAGGCGGTGTCGTCTTGCAGGCAATCAATGAAATCGCCCGTGGACAGATTCTCACAAAACCATTGGACACCACATACGGTATGAAGATCAGCCAATGGCAGACAGCATTTGGAACAGTGAACATTGTTCATAATCCATTGTTTGTCGAAGATTATGCCGGTTATGCGTTTATGCTTGATATGGAATGTTTTGCCTATCGCTATATGAATAATCGCGATACGCAACTTCAGACCAACATCCAAGCGCCAGACGCAGACGGTATTGTTGATCAATATCTTAGTGAAGTAGGTTTGCAGAGAGCGCAGAGCGCTAAACATGCCCTTTTAAAAGGGGTCACGTCGTAGAATACAGCTTGTTTTTCCTAGTCTCTCGTTGAGCTAGGAATGTCCTACGGAGGGGTGGGACAATAAATCACAAAAAGAAGGAGCTAGATCTCTGTATTATGGAAAAAAAGTTAAAGGAAAGATTGCATTGTCGGGTATGTGACGAATATAAAGAACGTGAATTCTTTCCATTAAATAAAAGTCACAGTAAAAACTCTAGGAAAAGTATTTGTAAAGACTGTCAAAAAATAAGGGTTAACAGATACAGAAGGGAGACAGTGAGGGGTAGATATTATGTTTATACAAAGAATGCTAGATTAAGAAAATTGGCATTTAGTATATCTGTAGACACCTTATCTGTGTTGGTTTCTAGTAAATGTCACTACTGTGGAATAAATTCACCCACAATGGGTGTTGACAGAATAGATAGTTCTATCGGTTATGAGGTAGGTAATGTTTTGCCGTGCTGCTCTACGTGTAATAAGATGAAAAGTGCTCACGGATATGAAGAATTTACCAAAATAATATCAAGAATATTTAAGAATTTGAATTTATCTTAAATATAGAGATCTAGCTCCTTCTCTCTCCGGTAGGGTTTTATTCCTACCCCCGAAATGGCACGGGTTATTGCCGGTTTAAAAGTTAATCAACGATATATATGGCAAGTTTAGATTCATTGCTTGTACGTCAAGCAGCGGCTTCAGGAACAGTTCTTCAGAAAGGAACTGATGGTCCTGTTGCTATTCGTCTTCGTAAGCTCGGTACAGAGACTGCTACTTCGGTAACAGTTACAACTGCTACAAACATTGTTCTCGTTGGAAGTACAACGACAGATACGGTTGCCTTTGCAACGTATACAACCTATGGAGCTGTTGTTGATCAGATTAATGCAACAGGACGTTGGGAAGCGAAGATCCTTGATGCTCTTCGTTCAAAAGCGAGTGCATCTACACTTTTAGATGGTGCTATTACTTCAGCAACGGCTGAAAATGGTGGTACTATCTGGAATGTGTTACAGGATACGTCTGCGTCGCTTCAGATTGCTACGTGCCTCTCTCCGAAAAGAGAATTTGATGCTCCTAGTGATCACAGAGTTCATCTTCAGGAGATTGTTTATGCTGTAAATATGGGAACAGCAGCGGTAGATAGTGTCCAAATTTGGAAGCGAAAGAAAACAACAGAAACACAGCTTTATGGAGCGCTTTCTGTTGATACAACAGAGACTACGATTCGTTTTGCAAATGGTGAAGGTAAGATAACTGGTGGTATTGATGAGGACATTATTGTTCTTGTTAAAGACGCTGCTACTCTTACTGACTCTACGAGTAATTTCGTTCGTATTTCTGGTATTATTGAGTAGGAATAAAAAAGGGGGGGTATTTTTCTGTACCCCCTTCTTTAGCATAATTATTATGAATTATATTTTATGAAGTTTGTTTCAAAATCAAGTAATTTACGTGTAGTTTTAAGACCAGGTATTCCAGGATCTGCAATAGTAGGTCGTGAACCGGTTAGCGGTATTTATGTAAAGTTTCAGGATGGTATTGCTATAATAAATCAACAGGAACAGATTGATATGATGATTAATCATCCAGCATTTGATAGAGACTTTATATGTGTTGAGGAAGTTCAAAAAGATCCATATGCTTATAATAGACAGGAAACTGAACCTGGACATATAATTCAAGAGATAAAATATGGACATGTTGAAAACATGAAATCATCAGCAAAAAATGTTCAATTAACGCCTCAAATGAACAAATTAATAGATGATTTAGCCTCTGCAAGGGTAAAAGAGATGCTTCCAGGTGTTATAGAATCAGTTCTTAAGGGGATAACTAAGGTTCATGAAGAGAAGAACAAACAACAAGTTGAGGATTCTGTAGAAGAAAAAAATGATGTAAGTAACGAAAATAGTGAAAATATTGATGTAAATAAGGTTTTGGGTGTACAACCAGAACCAATAGAGGCAAATGAGGCTTATGTTGACCAAGATGGAGAGAAAAAGGTTCGTCGTGGAAGACCCCCTATGAAAAAAACTGTGGAATAATATATTAATATATTGTATAATTATATTGTTGGTTGGTAATCATGATTATTAAAGGTTAAGAATTTATATGTCAAATGATAGAATAAACTTTTATTATGACGCACAACGTCAGGGGTACGATACAACTCAATGGAGAACATTATCTGGTGTTGTAACTGCTACTGGAAATGGTATTCGTGTCAATTCTGCTGAATGTATCCACTACGGTGATATTTATAAAGGAAGGTTAGTAATGAATCTTACTATTCCTGTTGCACCTACTGCAGGACATTCTCGAAGGTTTGGATTTGCGCAAAAAGCGCTTGGCGCATATGTAGGCTTTCGTATAAATGGGACTGTATTTCAGGCAGAGACAATAGATGGAGATGGAAATACTGAGACAGAAACTATAACATGGGATTCTTCTTGGACAAATACAACGGTAAGATATGAGGTTATTTGGAATGGATTTAGTGCTACATTTAAAATAAATGGAGCACGTTATTCATTTTTAAATAGTTCTGCTGTTGTAAAACATGCGATGAGTATTTATTTTCTTAACTCTGTTTCTGACAGTTTAGAGGTATCTTATGTGCAGGCAAAAGACATGCAGGGATATTTATTCAATGGAACAACATCTGCAAGTACATTCATAATACCTAGTATCAGTGTGAATGATCAGTTAACGGTAACTGATAGTATAACTCCACTTGATTTCCTTACAATGACCGTAAACGATCAATTTACGATTACTGAATTAGTAACAGGGGCCGTCTCTGCTTCTAATATTAGTGTAAATGATACTAGTACAATTACTGAGAGTGTGACACCATTTATTCACTTTATAGCTAATGTAAATGATGTAATTACACTTACAGAGAGTGTAACAGTAAATCGAGATCCTTCAATGAGTGTAAATGATCAGTTTACTATTACAGAAAGTGTAACAATGTTACTCTAATAATATATGGAAAATAATATTGAACAATTTGGGAAGGGTGCAGTTCATAAAGAAGATGAGCGAGATTATACTTTTGGAGCAGAATTAACCCTTTCCTATGACTGGACAAAAGAGATTGTCTTTGATGTTCCAATAAAGGTAAAAGATCAAAATGGTAGTTCTAGTTGTGTTGGACAATCTTCTGCAACTATTGCTGAAATATCTTATTATAAAAAAACAGGTGTAATGAAAGATTTTTCAGCACGGTTTTTTTATTCTCAGATCTCCCTTGGTGTTGGCAAAGGTGCATATATGCGTGATGGTATGGATACATTAGTAAAACTTGGAAGTGCGTTAGAATCTGATTTTGATAGTGATCCAGAAACTGAAGAACATATGAGGGATAAAACTGGAATTGAATCAGTATTATCATTAGCTAAATTATATGATATATATGGGGATTCAGCATATGCTATTGTTGCTAATAACATTGATTCTGTTGCCTCTGCAATAAGAGATAGTGGAAGTTGTATGATTGGAGTCAGGGGAAGTAATGATACATGGCATACACCTGATGTAAAAATAGGAACAGGGGATTGGGGGCATGCAATTTGTGGCGTAAAACCATGTAGAAGGAATGGTATAAAGGCAATAAAATTTATAAATAGTTGGGGAGAAAGTTGGGGAGAAAATGGTTATGGATATGTTAATGATGATTATTTTAATAATAATGGTGTGATGGTTGTGTTTGTATTGACGGATAATTTTATTAAACCTTCAACAATTAAAGCTATGGAATATTTAGAGAAGAATGATAATAAAATAGTTCAGAATGGTGTTACGGGTGAAATAGGAATTATTAAAGGAGGAAAAGTTCTTTTGACAACTTCAGAAAGAGCTGGACTTCTTGCATTGACTCATATTATTCGTAATGGAGGAGGAGGTGCTGTTCCTGCAGAATTGTGGGCTGAATTCCCTAAAGAGAATTTCTAAATGAATAATTATATGAAATTTGACTTCAAGCAGATGTTTTTAAAGAGTCTAAAATATGGAATATTATTTGGACTTCCAATGATTGTAGATCAGTTCATTATATCTTATCCAGCTTATGCTCAATTGACGATAGGTACACTCCTTACAATGTTAGCGAATTTATTAAAGGTGCGTTATGGACTTCGTATTCCGTAAAAATATTATATTATGGAGACAGAGATAAAAATAGCCGAATATGGCAAAGATATAGAATATATGAAGGATAAAATCGAGGATATCCATACTGGACAGGTTAAACTTGGAACAAAACTCGATACGTTCATTGAATCTGCTGATAGAAAATATGCTGGAAAACAAGAATTTGAGTGGTTGAGGAATGTTTTTATCGGTAGCGTCATTATAACTATATTTGTTGGAATAATGATGAAGCTTATTCTTAAGTAATAATGTATGCTTACAGCTTGTGCGTCTACTCTTTTAAAGAAAATTTCTGTAGAAAAAGAGCGGTCACAGAAGATCTTAAATACATTTATGAAAAAAGGAAATACATATATAGATTCATTTTATAAAACATTTATGGTAGAATTAAAAGAACTATATAACCAGATGAGGCGATCTATTAAGAATAAAAAAACATGATATAATATAAACATATGAATAATTATGAAGATATAAATATAGATATGAGGGATTTCTTCCTCAAAAATAATCGGTCGACATAATTATTTATTGGAAGAGTCTAAAACATATTAAGCTTAATAATTTAGACTTAACTCTACAAACAGTATGAGAAAATCTATAAAGGACAGCGCGAATCCACGTGGATTCTTTCGCGTGCAGATCACTGAGAATGGAAAGGGTGTTGTTGGGGATTCTGGATGGCAGGAGAACCAAGTCACCAACGATGGTATTACCCAATACCTTATCAATAACCTTTGTGGTGCTGCTGGAACAAAGGCAGTGACTCATTTGGCTCTTGGTACTGGTGGTGCTCCTGCGGCATCTGATACAACGCTTGCTGGAGAACTTGCAGAAGCTGCTGGACGACAGGCAGTTTCAACTTCTGTTGTTGCATCAAAGACTGCTCAGTTCACTGGACAGTTTGCAAGTGCAAACTCATTTGTAACCGCAACTCGAAATATTTCGAACATTGGTCTGTTCAATACTTCGACTGCTGCTACAGGAACATTGTTCGCTGGAAATACGTATGCATCAAGTTCATGTGCCACTAATCAGAATGTTAATGCCACATATCAGATTAGGTTCTGATCAGTAGCAACGTATAATTACTTGACACTTCTATTTAATTCTGCTATACTTGTATTATTAAGTCATAAAAGACAAAATAGTATGAGAACATATAAGGATGTTGATAAAGATTTTCTTATAGAAAATTATGTCAATACGGATAGAAGTGTCGAGGACATTAGAACACTACTCGACTGCTCACAGAAGACGGTAGTAAGGGCACTTAAATATCACGGATTAAGCGTTAAGGGTAGGGTGTCAGAAAATGTATTCCTTCGTGACAAAGAGTGGTTAAAGGATCAATATGTTGTACAGAAAAAATCCTTAAGACAAATAGCTAAAGAAATATGTTCAACAGTAGGAAATGTTCGTTCTGCTGTAATGTATTCCGGAATTAGTACTAGAGGGATAAAGCAGGCCATGATGAATAGGTATACAAAGAAAAGAATGGGTTCTGACGCTGCAAACTGGAAAGGTGGAATACGAAGAGCTGGTGTTAAGGGAAGGTATATTTCAATATATTCTCCAGAACATCCATTTTCTACTCAAGAAGGATATGTGATGGAGCATAGACTGGTGGTTGAAAAGAGTATAGGAAGACATTTAAATCCAGAAGAGGTTGTCCATCATTTAAATGGAATATCAGATGACAACAGGTTAGAAAATCTTGAACTTCTACCATCTCGTAAGGCACATACAAAGGCTCACTTTGATGCCGTGAAGTTAGTAGATGATATTAAAATAGAAAATGCCAATCTCAAAAAACTTTTAGAAGAAAACAATATAAAATATTAATTATTATTTAGATTTATGAAGAAAAAGATAAAAGAGAAAAAAGAGAGTGTAAGTAAAAGATATGTAGATCCGATGATCATTGAAATTTTAAAAAAGAATCAGCAAGGGATTAGGCTCGATGTTGGATGCGGGGCTAATAAGCAACTAGGCTTTGTTGGAATGGATTATAGAAAAGAACCCGGTGTAGATATCGTGCATGACCTTGAAAAGTTCCCATGGCCACTACCCAATGAATGCGCATCACTCGTGATGGCATCACATGTAGTAGAGCACATTAACCCTCATGGCGGCGTGTTCATCGCATTTATGAATGAAGTGTGGCGTATTTTGAAACCAGACGGTGAATTCCTTATAGCAGCGCCATATGCAACGTCACAGGGGATGTTTAGGGATCCCACGCATTGCCTAGTAGATGGAGCTGAGGTTTTAACAAAAGATGGTTTTAAAAAAATGCAGGATGTGAAAATTGGCGAAGAAGTACTTACTATGAATCTTGAAACTGAAGAAACTGAATATTCAAAATGTATAGGTATTGTAAATGAAGATTATGAAGGACTAATAGTTAGGTTTGAAAATCGTGCAGTGAATATCGCGGTGACACCAAATCATGACATGATTTCAAAATGGAGAGGAAATGTAGCAAAATGGGAGAAGAGACGTGCAGATTCGTTCTTTGAAAAAACTCCATTCGGAAGGGTTGGGATAGCAACAATTCCGAAATGGATTGGCGACGAACCTGATACGGTAGAAATTAAAAAAACTGAAGGAGATAACGGTCCTACTTCTTTCAATGCTGGAGATTTTATGGATCTTCTCGGATGGATATTATCAGAGGGATGCTTTACAACACCAAATGGTCAGGATTCATCGAGTCGTTTTTTGAAGATTTGTCAAAGTAAAGCGGCTAATCTTGAAAATTATAACAAAATATCTTCTCTTGTAGGACGCATGGGTTTTGAGAGTAAGGAATATGAGAATTATATAAGAATAAACTCAAAAAGTCTTTTCGATCATCTCTCATATTTAGGAAAGCAAGATGTTCGTTATATTCCAGTAGAATACAAGGGAATGAGCGTATTGCTTCTTGAGCGCCTTCTTGAATCTTTGAGGATGGGTGATGGAGAGTGGCATAATAATGAAAGAGGATATACATATACTACAATATCAGAAAGATTGGCATCTGATGTAAATGAGATAGCGTTAAAGTGTGGATTTAGGTCACATATTTATTTAAGAGAGGGAAAAGAATTTTTTTCTCCAGTAAGAGATAAGTCGTATGTCAGAAAGGATCAATATCGTGTTAGTGTCTGTCCATTGAGTGAAAAAATGCTTTATCCAAAACCATTTATAGAACAGTATGATGGAAAAATTGTTTGTGTAAAAGTTGAAAAAAATCATACAATTCTTACACGATATAATGGACATGTTGCGTGGGTTGGAAATTGCAACTTCGTTAACGAAGAAACGTGGTCATATTTTGATCCAATAGATAAGTGGTATAAGAATGGATTGTATTCTATTTATCGTCCTTTGCCCTGGAATATTAAATTCAACACCTGGCACGAAAACGGTAATATAGAGGTTGTATTAATAAAGCGAAGGATCGATCCATCATATAATGTAGACTCTGAATTTTTAAAAATATTAAAATAAGATAAATATATATGAAGAAAAAAATAGTAGAGAAAGAAGTTATTAAACCACCAAAGGGATTAATAAAAAATACTGGAGACTGGCATAATAGAATTCTCATAGCAACTCCATCAACAGGTACCGTAAGAATGGAGTGGGTCCTACACAGATACGGTCAGATTATCCCCACTAATTGGTCTCACGTTGAAATGTTACAATGGATGTCTGCCTTTGCACCAGTTGAATACCTTCTTCCAGATGCAGAAAATCTTATTGCTAAGGCTTGCGTTGAGGGTGATTTCCAGTGGATGCTTTCTATAGAGGAAGATAATTTGATTCCAGACGATGCTTTTGTGAGAGTGAATCAGTATATGCAGAAGGGTGATGTTCCTATTGTCTCAGGGCTATATTTTACGAAATCACAACCAACTGAACCAATATTGTATCGTGGTAGAGGAAGTGGAGCGTTTAGAGATTTTAAGATTGGGGATAAGGTTTGGGTAGACGGTATACCATTTGGATTTACCCTTATTCACGGATCAATTATTAAGGCATTATGGAATGAAAGTCCTGAATATACAGTAAATGGTATAACTACAAGAAGAGTGTTTGAAATGCCTGATAAGAGCTCTGGGAACGCTACAGATGGTTTTGTAAGGCTTTCTGGAACAACTGATTTACAGTGGTGTACGAGACTCATGAAAGATGGTATATTTAAAAAAGCAGGATGGGATAAATATCAGGAGATGGAGTTTCCATTTCTTGTAGACACAAATATATTTGTAGGACATATTGATAAACAGGGTAGAACGTATCCACTCGGTGGAATTCCTAAAGAATTTATTAAAGATAAGTCATAAAAGTAATAATATGAGCAAGATTGATGAGCACTATGAGTTAAAGCATAAGGGTATAGAGGAAAGTGAACAAGAGTTATGTCAACTTTGTAAGAATTTTGTAGAAGGACAGAATGTTGCTCCTGCTGCAGATTTAGGTGTTGATGTAAGTCTTAGGGTTCCTCTTGTTGATGTGTTTGGTAAGATTGACTAATATATATAGAAATGAACACACTTAACATACATATTTCAGAAAAGATATTTGTTATTGATGTTATTTGTATTTTTAATAAAAAGCAGATAGTGTCTAACATATATCATTATTTTATTGTTCAATGGAACAATGTAAGTTCTATATTCAGTGGTATATCTTCTTTTGCAAGACCACCTACAGTTTATATAAATATTTTGAATTTAAAAGAGCCACTGTCTTTGTAGATTGTGGCTTTTTATATAATATATGGCATTAGTATTCGATAACGCTACACAATCTACAAGTGCATCTTCTGGATTCACATTTTCTCTTTCTAATAGTTCTTTAGCTAATAGAGTTTTGATAGTACACGTTTTAATGCCTGGAACGGTAGATGATTTGACTGGTGTTACATACGGTGGTGTTGCAATGACTCGTGTTCTCGTAGCTCTTGATAATAGTCCATCTATTCCGGTTACTGTCTATAGTTACAGATTGGTTGCTCCTGCAACTGGAGTAAATAATGTTGCAGTTACATGGAATAATTCACATACTGTTTCTGCGTCTGCAATTTCTTTTACTGGAGCAGACCAAGCAACAGGAATAGATGCTTTTTCAAGCAATGCGGAAGACGGAACTAATACTCAGAGACTATCCTCAGTAACGACAACAATAGCGAACACAATAGTTGTATGTACTGTTTCTTGCAGAGAATCAACTGACACTCAAACACTAACGGTAAGTGGCGGAACAACTACCATTAATGAAGTATTTACAGGTGCGATAGGTAATATCGCATCATGCCGATTGGCGCAAGCAGTACCAGGTTTTGTTGCAATAGGTTTTACATGGACTGATGCGAGAAGAAGTTGCCAAGTTTCTACTGGCGTGATGGAATTTCAGCAAACTTTATCAATATCAGTTACAGATACATTCTCTCTAACAGAAAGTATAAATGTAGCTCTCACACATAATGTGGTTGTGAACGATCAGTTCACTATTACAGAAAATATATCAGGAATAATCTCAGATATTGTAATAAATATAACTGACATCTTCACATTGTCAGAATTAGTGAATATATCTTTGACGTTTAATATCCGTTCTAATAAGTGAGTTGTAGTGTTTTAATATGGAAAAACAGAATAAAAACATAGGACACTTTCTTGCATTTAATAAAGAATGGTTTGATAAGAACCAAACTTTTTTATTGAAGTTGCTTAATTCTAAAATTACAAAGCGATTATTTAGGAGGATTCTTTGTATAACAAAAAATGATATTGGATATGAAGCAAAAATAGTAAATATTGAACCAAATAGTTATACAGTTGTAAGCAATGAAAAAGAATTCACTACTGATTTTAGAACTCATCCAAAGTTTGGTAAGAGATTATATTATGCCTTTAAACTAATGTGGTGGGCAATACATTATTGGGATGAGATATTCGCAGATAGATATGCTCCTCAATGGAGTTATGGGTTTGCTACTTTGACACAATACCCTGGTAGTATAGCGACTAATAATCCTCTTGATGGTTCTGTAGGTAGAACTCCTGATTCTCCTTATGAAAATTGGTCGACTATTCGAAGCGGCGCTGGAACAACTCAACAGTCAGTGAATGCAGATATAAATGCCTTTCAGATTGTTTCTATTAACAACACTTCAACGCCATTTTTAAATTTAACAAGGTCTCTTTACTTATTTGATACATCAAGTCTTACTTCCAGTGCAACAATTTCTGCAGCAACTTTTTCTATTTATGGAAAATCTAAATTAGATGAAAATAATATAACTCCTGACCTCACTTTGGTTGCCTCAACTCCAGCTTCTGATACTACCTTAGCGAATTCTGATTATAGTCAATTAGGAACAACAGAATTTGCTACGAGAATTACTTACGCTAATCTAACCACCGCTGCATATAATGATATGGCGATGAACGCAAGTGGATTGGCTGGAATTAGTAAAACTGCAAATACAAAGTTAGGATTGAGAAATGGAAATTATGATTTGAATAATTCTTCTCCTGCTGTAGCTGCCATAGATAAAACTGCTTCTTTTGGAGTAAGTACTGCAAAAAGAGCAGGAACAGGTGAAGACCCTAAACTTGTTGTTACATATTCTACAGACCTTACAATATCTATTCCAGAAACAGTTACTATTACAGAATCTGTGACGTTTGGTTTTATAGTAAGTGTAAGTGAAAATCGTACCTTTACTGCAACTGCAACAAAATCAACGAATAATACATTTCTTGATACTTTGACCGTTGTTGGAGCAACAACATCTGGTGATTATAATTTGACAACGCAAGTTATTGATCCTGTCGCTCCAAAGACATTTGAATTTAAGTGGAATGGTGTTTCTAGTGGGATAATAACTGGTCCATGGGCACTACCCATATTGCCAAAATCAATCAATGGTGGCATTGCCGGAACTCTTACTTTCGATGATTTAACATCACCGTTTGGCCCTCCTTCTGATACAACACTCTATACCGATGTCGTTACAGTCACAGCTGGAGTTTCTCAAGAGAATGTAAAAGTTGCACTTACACATAATATTGGTGTAAATGATACAAACACTCTTTTATCTGGAGGTGATCTTGTCAACGTCGCTCTTACGCACAATATTGTTGTAAGTGATTCAACCCCCCCAAATGATTCTTCTGCGTCTACTGTAAAAAATAGTAATAATACAACAACCTCTCTTACTTCTGTTACGGGTGCTGTTGCAGGAACATATAATCTTAGAGTTGTAGTTTCTGGTGCTGGAACAAGTTATGTTTGGACGTGGAATGGTACGGCGGCAACTGGAAACCCATATGGTAGTTGGAATGGTTTTTTTGTTGCAACTAGTGGAACAATTGCTGACATTTCAGCCCCAACAGCTGGAACAATTGTTGTAGCCAATGCCTCTGGTCCACCGGGTGGTGGTGATGGAACCTATACTGATACAGTCACAATCACTGGTCCATCGGTTACAGTTCAAATAGCCCCAGGTATTAATGTAAGCGATCAGCTTACTATTACAGAAAGTGTCACCGTGCTTCTTTTTAACAGTGTGAATGCAAATGATCAATTATATAGTTTGGAAACAGTTAATGTCGCTCTCACACATAATGTAGTTGTGAATGATCAACTATCTATAACAGAGAGTGTTAATGTAGCTCTTACACATAATGTGAGTGTGAATGATCAGTTTACGATTACGGAAAGTTCTACGGTCGTACTTTTTAGTAATATCAACATAAATGATATGTTGATGATTACGGAAAGTTCTACTCTTTTATCATCTAATAGTGTTGTAGTGAGTGATGATTTGATGATAATGGAGAGTTCTACGGTAGCTCTCACACATAATGTAGTTGTAAATGATCAGCTATCTATAACAGAGAATGTAAATGTAGCTCTCACACATAATGTAGTTGTGAATGATCAGTTATCTATAACAGATATTTTAATAGGTGATTCTATTATAAATGATCAATTCACCATTACAGAAAGTGTTTCTGTATTACTATTCAGTAATATAAATGTAAATGATCAATTATCTATAACAGAAAGTGTTAGTGTTGTGATAATTGGAGGTATAGATGTAATAGATGTAAATGATCAGCTATCTATAACAGAGAATGTAAATGTAGCTCTCACACATAATGTAGTTGTGAATGATCAACTATCTATAACAGAGAGTGTTAATGTAGCTCTTACACATAATGTGAGTGTGAATGATCAGCTATCTATAACAGAGAATGTAAATGTAGCTCTCACACATAATGTAGTTGTGAATGATCAATTCACCATTACAGAAAGTGTCTCTGTATTACTATTCAGTAATATAAATGTAAATGATCAAATAACAATAACAGATAGTGTTGATCCTGAAGATGTACTTAATGTAGTTGTGAATGATCAGCTATCTATAACAGAGAATGTAAATGTAGCTCTCACACATAATGTAGCTGTGAATGATCAATTCACCATTACAGAAAGTGTCTCTGTATTACTATTCAGTAATATAAATGTAAATGATCAATTATCTATAACAGAAAGTGTTAGTGTTGTGATAATTGGAGGTATAGATGTAAATGATCAGTTATCTATAACAGAAAGTGTCTCTGTTCTATTGTTCAGTAATATAAATGTAAGTGATCAGCTATCTATAACAGAGAATGTAAATGTAGCTCTCACACATAATGTAGTTGTAAATGATCAGCTATCTATAACAGAGAATGTAAATGTAGCTCTCACACATAATGTAGTTGTGAATGATCAATTCACCATTACAGAAAGTGTCTCTGTATTACTATTCAGTAATATAAATGTAAATGATCAAATAACAATAACAGATAGTGTTGATCCTGAAGATGTACTTAATGTAGTTGTGAATGATCAGCTATCTATAACAGAGAATGTAAATGTAGCTCTCACACATAATGTAGCTGTGAATGATCAATTCACCATTACAGAAAGTGTCTCTGTATTACTATTCAGTAATATAAATGTAAATGATCAATTATCTATAACAGAAAGTGTTAGTGTTGTGATAATTGGAGGTATAGATGTAAATGATCAGTTATCTATAACAGAAAGTGTCTCTGTTCTATTGTTCAGTAATATAAATGTAAGTGATCAGCTATCTATAACAGAAAGTGTCTCTGTTCTATTGTTCAGTAATATAAATGTAAGTGATCAACTATCTATAACAGAGAATGTAAATGTAGCTCTCACACATAATGTAGTCGTGAATGATCAATTATCAATAACAGAGAGTGTTAATGTAGCTCTCACACATAATGTAGTTGTAAACGATCAGCTATCTATAACAGAGAGTGTCTCTGTATTACTATTTAGCAATATAAATGTAAGTGATCAAATAACAATAACAGATAGTGTTGATCCTGAAGATGTACTTAATGTAAATGTAAATGATCAGTTCATCATTACAGAAAGTGTCTCTGTTCTATTGTTCAGTGATATAAATGTAAGTGATCAATTATCAATAACAGAGAGTGTTAATGTAGCTCTCACACATAATGTAGTTGTGAATGATCAGCTATCTATAACAGAGAATGTTAATGTAGCTCTCACACATAATGTGATTGTAAACGATCAGTTCACTATTACAGAAAGTGTCACTGTCTTATTATTGAGTAATATAAATGTAAGTGATCAAATAACAATAACTGATAGTGTTGATCCTGAAGATGTACTTAATGTAGTTGTAAATGATCAATTCACTATTACAGAAAGTGTTTCTGTATTACTATTCAGTAATATTAATGTAAGTGATCAATTATCAATAACAGAGAATGTAAATGTCGCTCTCACACATAATGTAGTTGTGAATGATGAGTTAATGATAATGGAAAGTGTCTCTGTTCTATTGTTCAGTAATATAAATGTAAGTGATCAAATAACAATAACTGATAGTGTTGATCCTGAAGATGTATTAAATATAGCTGTGAATGATCAGCTATCTATTACAGAAAGTGTCTCTGTTCTATTGTTCAGTAATATTAATGTAAGTGATCAATTATCAATAACAGAGAATGTAAATGTAGCTCTCACACATAATGTGATTGTAAACGATCAGTTCACTATTACAGAGAGTGTTAATGTAGCTCTCACACATAATGTGGTTGTAAACGATCAGTTCACCATTACAGAAAGTGTCTCTGTATTACTATTTAGCAATATAAATGTAAGTGATCAAATAACAATAACAGATAGTGTTGATCCTGAAGATGTACTTAATGTAGTTGTGAATGATCAATTCACTATTACAGAAAGTGTCTCTGTTC